>Ga0154761_165_pt2 | contig 9137 bp, 7 predicted proteins | sample Rifle2008BG16ft_FD_105769 | JGI IMG/M metagenome (GOLD analysis project Ga0154761, IMG submission 105769) | Candidatus Levybacteria bacterium RBG_16_35_11 | reverse complement strand
AACTAGTAGACGAACAACTTCTTTAAAAGAGTCAGCGGAAGCATACAATATAGACAGAAGCACTCCCAAAGGATTAGCGGCATTTCAAGCACGATTTTTTGAGAAGAACAATCCAAAATTGGCAAGTAATTATAGAACGCTTGCAGATAACTATGATCAACTTTTAGAAGTAGCAGAGGGGAAATATGTCGTAATAGTTAATGGGGAAATAGCTGCAACAAAAAAAAGACTTGGAGGAGAAATTCAAATGGTTTGGAAAATATTTAATACATCTGAAAAAGCGCAAGCTTATGTTTCTGCAAAAAAACTAACCGGCGACAATGCTTCTGTGCTTATAGCGCCTATCTTGAGAGAAGTTAAAACCAGAGAAAGAAATACTGAAGAAACGAAGCCAGAAGATCCTATTAGGTATGTTAAGAAAGAAGCTAAGAGGAGAAATTTTTAGAGGCCGTACTTCTTAATGTTGGCATTTTGTCCCTCAAGTGTTTCCGAGAAATGAAGGTTACCGGATTTATCCGAAATATAATAAAGATAATTTGTATTTACTGGATTCATAGCAGCGGAAATTGCCGAAAGCCCAGGATTGCTAATCGGAGTGGGTGGAAGACCTGCTACTTTATAAGTGTTATAGGAAGATGTGATCTCCAGATCATCTGTGGTTAAATTCTTTTTCCACCATCTTTTTTCATTTTCTTGATAACCAAGAGCATATTGCAAGGTAGCATCTATATCTAATTTCATGCCAATTTCAAGCCTATTTAAAATTACAGATGCAACCAAAGGTCTGTCTTTTGCATACTTTGCTTCTCTTTCAATTAAAGAGGCAGCTATTAAGGTTTCTTGATCGGTAAGGTCAGTTGTCTTTGTCGCTTTTACACTGTCATATTTATTTTGGAAATTTGTTTTCATAAGGGACAAGACGGTATTTATGTCACCATCTTTTGGAAAAAGGTAGGTGTCTGGAAAAAGATAACCTTCATTTGCGATTAAATGATCACGCCAGTCTGCTTTATAACTTGGTAGTTTCTTCTCAAATAAATCGGCCATCTCTTCCGCTCTTAACCCCTCGGGAATTGTGACCCAAATATCTAAAGTGCCGTGGGTAAGGATATAAGCAATCTCCGAGGCATTCATAGAGGGGTTTAACCTAAAATCTCCGGCTTGAATTTGCTTGTCAAGTCCTAATCTTTTTGTTTGGAGGAAAAAAACAATAGAGTCCTTTATTAGTCCTTCGTGCCTTAGGTTATATGAAATCTCTCTAATACCATCGCCCTTTTTAACGACAAATATTTTAGGGGTATGGTCCTTGGGATTTGCAGGTTCAAGTCCCGATTTCCACCAGGCAAATATCCCACCCGCAATTAAAATTATTAAAATTATCGTAACAATTAAACGTTTCATTTTGTAAAAAACAAACTTGTTTATAAAATGTTTAAAATTGGAAAGTTTTCAGTAGACTCCTTTCCTTCTTTCAGATTATACACACTTTCGCTATATAATGTATAGATTGTCTCTCCTTGCTTTGCTTTCTCTCCAATTTTCTTATTTAAATAAATGCCTGCCCCTTTTTGAGCGGGAGCTCCCAAAATTCTTGCAATGCTTGTAATGTTTTTGCTGTTTATTTCTCTAACTACACCTTTCTTTTTTGTTTTAATCTGAAAGCTGCACTTTCCAGGCTTTAAATCTTCACTGTCAACGTTTGATTTTCCGCCTTGCGCCTTTATAATCTCTTGCATTTTCTTATATGCAAGGCCATCAGTCAAGACATTGGTTGCCCAGCCAAATGCATTTCCATATTTTTTCTTAACGGTTTTTTGTAATTTTTCCGAGCAATCTTTAAGACATAAATCCAAAAGTGTTCCGGCTAAATTAATGCTTCTAACTTCAAGATCAACGGGTCGGTTTTTTTTCTGCTGAAGCACCCTGAATGCTTCTCTAACTTCAAGAATCGGGCCGATTCCACGACCCGCAGGTTCATCAGTTTTATGAATTAAAACTTTCATTTTCATCTTAAACTCCTTGGCTAAAAACAGAAACTTTTCCTTAATTATCTGCGCGTCTTTTAAATCATCTACCTTTACCATTTTTCCGTAGGGAAGATCAATTACTACATGATTTGAGCCAAAAGCAACCTTTTTTGCCATTATCGAAACCAAAACCTTATCGTAACTTTCAAATAAAAGGGGTTTTTCAACTTCAATAATATAGTCATCCGCAGGAGCAATGTTAAATCTTCCGTTCCAGACAATACAACCCTTTGTCTTCTTAATAACACTGTAGATTTTCTTTTTATCTAAAATTACCGGGGCTAAGACCTCCATGTCGTCTGCAGTTCCATCTACACTTGTTATTGCACGGGATGAGCTTTTGGGAATTTTAAAGCCACAAGCTGCAACAATCGGAACCACAATTAAAGACGTTCTTGTTCCCGGTACTCCGCCAATAGAATGTTTGTCGGCGACAATTCCCCTAAAATGCAATTTTTCTCCAGTCTCAACCATTGCCCGCGTCATATAATAAAGTTCCTTATTGGTGAAGCCTTTTGAATAACCAGATGCAGTAAAGTAAGTAGTTAAAATATCTCCTAATTCATCTTTTGCAATCTGGCTTATTACAGAATAGATCTCTTTATAGGAGAGTCTCTTTCCGATTAATTTTTTACGGATTGCATTTAAGGCTTGGATTTTTTCTTCCATTGTTAGTAATTTCCCCTGATTTGTCTTATTGCAATTTGGATTGAGGATTTTAGAAACCTAAGTAACCAGGATAAAAAAGAGTTTAAAATCCGGTAAATAGTCGGCCAGATTTGTTTTAAAAAAACAATAAATCTGTTTGGATATTTTGGTTCCATTTTTAAGTTGCCTTAATTCTTGCTTTAATCAAAAGTCTTTTCCAAACCGTTCCTGGAGGAGTGCAGGTAACCAATGTTATAGTGCTATCGCTGTAGTTTTGTTCAAAAACAGAGTAATCTGTCGGTTCAACAACCGAGATTTCATAAACAATGTATTTATAATCAACCCCGTCAACATTAACATCTATCTCATCACCGTTTTCCAATTTGTAGAGGGTCGCAAAAATAGTTTTGTAATTTTTTGGGTCAAAAAGCTGGGGTAAAGTTGAATGGCCAAAAATTACTGCCGTTCCTTTGCTTGGGGGCACAGCTGTCCCTCCGTACTGGACTAAGTGTTTTGTTAAATCGGTATCACTTGTTGAAACTGTTGCATTTTTAATCTTTAATTTTGGAATACTAAGAGAATAAGTAAGGTTTTTCCCCAATTTTTCGAAACGGTATTTCGGAAACCAGTTTTCCGCATTTGTGTAATCAACATTTACTACATTGCTAAGACTTAAAAGACTTGAGATATTTGCTTGAGTCAAAATAGTAGTTTTAGGAATAGGGGTTTTTAAATTTTGATTTGCAAAGACTGGGGCAAAATATATTTGCCAAGACAAAAGAGGAAAAAAGACATAAAAAATTACCGCCAAACCAAGAAATAGAACACCAAAACTTAAAAGTTTAAAGGTTTTTTTTAAAGCTTGCTTATTAGGTCTTTTATAGTATTTTCTTCCCATTGTTTTTGCGCCTGCGAAGCAGGCAAGAAAAGAAGCCTATCATCAAAGCTTCATTTTGTTTGAATATTAATGTTCCCCGATGCTCTGGGCAAGGATTTAGTTAAAAAGGGAATATTAGGAGTAATATTTATTTTAACGTCATTAACCTGGGGAAGCTTTGAGAAATAATTAATTGCCTCGTTTAATTCCATCCCACTTACTTTTGCCGCTAAATCTTTATTTTCAATCTTCGGTAGAAGAGCTACTTTAAAATTCAAATCCGCAACAAGATTGCCGTCTTCATCTTTAATATCTTCAACATCAACACTTATACTTTTATCATTTATTGTCTGATTGTCTGATAGCTTATTTTTAAACAATGCTTTTGCAAAATCAATTAAGTCTTTTTTTGAATAAACAACACCGTCATAAGAAACAGTTCCCTTAATGCTTAAGGTAGATGACTCATCGCCAACTTTTTTATTAGTCGATGAATCGTTAATCTCGGGGTTAATTAGCAAAGGCAGTAAAACTTTATCGTTTGGGATTTTTGTTGCTAAATCTTCTTTTGCTTTGTCTTGAAGACTTTTAATCAAATCACCTTGGGCTTTTGATAAGTCGTCTTTTGAAATAACAACAATTTCTTTTTTTATTCCTCCAGAAAAAGGATTATCGTTTTTGGCGATAATATCTGATGCCGTAAAATTTCCGACACTAAATTTAGTTCCTGCGGGTAAATTATATTCTTTCCCGAATTCTTTTGCGGCAACAGAAATTGTTGCTTTGGAACAATCAGCAGATGCATCTGCCGAGGCAGAGGCAATTTTTGCGCTATTTTCGGTTACAAAAGAAAGATTATTACTTGATGTAATAACTGTTCCTGAAGGAAGGGTTCTGTCGTCTGTGTATCTACTGCAGACAGTAACCGATCCTTTTGCTTTTGTTCCGGTATCTTTTTTACCCGTGGCTTTGGTTTCACTATTTCCATCTTCGGTTACAGAAGAAATCAAGGCGGCAATTTCGCTATTTTCCGCATTGGTTTGGCCGCCCTCGACAAAGGTTACGGTTTGTTTTTGCTCTTCTGTCTTTGGTTCCAAAGTTAAAACGACATTTGCAGAAACTGTGAAAACATAGAAGACGTATAAGACAATAATTAAAATAATCGCTAAGACTGGAATGACAATTATCTTTTTTCCTTTAAAACCATTAAGAAGTGAAAGACCCTTTTTAGAATATCCCAGAACAGGGGATACAAAACTTCTGGTTTTGCCTAAAACTGCTGGGAATTGCGATCCTCGCTTTCTTCCTCTTATTCTTGGTTCCTCTTCTTGTTCCAATGACTGTTCTGGGGTATGTTCTATTTCTTCTTTCTCATCCAACCTTTCCTTATCCTCAGTATCTTTAACGGAGGAAGATACTTCCAGTGTTTCTGCTTCTTCTGTTAATTCCTCTTCTGATGCCTTTGGTGCCTTTTCTTTGGCGACATCCCCTCCTTCTAAAAACCCAAATGCCTCTTCTGGTTCGGTTACAATTTCTGTTTCTCCTTCCATAGCTTTGCTTTCTGGTTCTTCTACTGTCTCTTCCGTATCCTCTGAAACAGCCAGCTCTTCTTTTATTTCTTCCTTGGCCTCTTTTTTTATAAAATCAGCCATTACCGAAAAACCAAGTTGCGTTGCGGCTCCAAACAATATTCCTTTTACATCCAAGTCATCCGGCAAGGAAATTGCTTGAGGAAGATGCAAGAAATTTAAGCTTTTGCTCCATTGATGGCTTAAAAATTGCTGGAGAAATTTTTCACTGTTGCCTCCGTATAAAAGAATTCGGGAAGGAAGAATTTCCAAAGCCTGGAAGTGTTTTAGTAAATTTTCAACTGTTAGGGCTTCGGTTTCGCTTAACTGTGCTCCTTTACTTTCAACCACCTTACCCGCTTTTACTACAGAAACTATTACGAAATCTTTTAAGAATTCAACTAAAATTGCAGTAACTGGAGCACCTTCTTCGTTTTTTAATAAATTCAAAATTGCCTCAGATGTTTGTAAAAAACCAATTGGGGTAAGGCCTAGTTCACTACTTAATTTTTTTAATTTTTCAAGGTATTCTTTTTTAATTTTTTCCTCAGAGATCCACTCATCTTTTAATCCGAAAATGGTTTTCTGTGTTTCAACTCCGGGAGGTAACACATCTTCTGCTTTAGAAATTGCTTTATCACAGACATCTAAAAATTCTTCATCCGTTGCTTCTTCAACCGAGCTTGTAAAATGCTCCTCGCCTTTCCCGATTATTTTTGCTTTTTGGTAAAGCTCTTGAAAGATAACGGCAATTGCTTTCTCATCCCTTAAAATAAAAGCCAAAAAATATTGAGGTTTTTCTTTCTTGTCAAATAAATGTAGTTCGGGCAATTTCATTTTTTAATCTGAAACCTTAGCGTAAATTCGCCGAAGATTTCGGCCTATATTTTCCTGCTTTATTATTTTAAAGCTTTTTAGCCTTCCTGTAAAATCCACATGAGGTCCTCCGCAGATTTCGGTTGAATAATTACCGATAAAATAGACCTTTATATCTTTTTCATACTTTTTTTGAAAAAGAGCGGTTGCTCCGATTTTTTTTGCCCGTTCATACGGCATAATTTCACAGGTTACCTTCAAATTATCTTTAATTTTGTCGTTTACAAGTTCTTCAACATCTGAAATCTGCTGGTCTGTTAGTTTTTCGGGGTAAGTAAAGTCAAATCTAATCCGCTCATTAGTAATGTTTGACCCTGCTTGATTAACTTTTTCACCCAAAACATCTTTTAATGCCTGATGCAGTAGGTGTGTTGCGGTGTGTCCGGTAATTGTTTTTTCAGATTCGTCCGCAAGTCCTCCTTTAAAAAGTCTTTTTGATCCTTCTCTTGATAATTTCTGATGTTCCTCCATTTTTTTGGCAAATTCCTGTTGGTCAAAGACATAACCCAAACTTCTTATTTGGGTAGGAGAAAGTCCATGACTTGAATATATTTTAAATGCATCCCCTGCAGATATTTCTTTTACAACTGCCGTTGAATCATCTGCTTTTTTAGATAGAACCTTAATTGCTTCATCAACAGTTTTTTTATAAGTTTGTTGTTCCTCTAAAATTGTAAGCTTTATTTCTTCAAATTTTTCTTCTAAAACAGGATCCGTGTCTTTATACTGCTCAACAATTTTTTCAATAACTGGCAAGAGATCCTTCCCGCCTAGTGATTCAAAATTATCAAAGCTTCTTCTAAGTAATCTTCTTAAAATATAGCCCTGCTCGTTTTTGGAAGGTTTAATATTTTCTGCTGCAATAAAGACAGAAGCAACTAGATGGTCGCAAATAATTTGCATTTCTTTTTTATGATCCGAATAATCCTTTCCCGTAGTCAGTTCGATAGACTGAATTATTGAACTAAATAAGGTCGTTTGGAAAACATCAGGATTATTTTCAACAGCTGCCAGAAGCCTTTCAATTCCTCCGCCGTAATCAACATTTTTTTGCGGTAGCTCTTCAAAAGTTTTCTCATCTCTTTTTCTGTACTGCATAAAAACAGCGTTCCCAATTTCCATGAATTTTCCGCAAACGCAGTCAACCGGATTATCCTTACATTCTTTTTCGTGGTTAACAAGATTGTCATCAAATCGGTAATAAATTTCCGTGTCCGGTCCGCCGATTTCACCAATTGGCATATTTTTTGGCTCACCACTTTTTGACCACCAGTTTTTATCAACATCTGCAAAAAATATTCTCTTTTTGGAGTCAATCCCTTCTTTTTTTAATACTTCTTCCCAGATTAGCGCCGAAGAATCATCCGGACCAATATCTGCATAACCTTTAAAAACAGTTATATATAGTTTTTCCCTAGGAAGTCTAAACTCTTTGGTTAAAAGTTCCCAAAACCAGGGAATTTCTTCCTGCTTAAAATAGTCGCCCAAGCTCCAGTTTCCAAGCATCCGAAAAAAAGTTTCATGACGGCCGTCTCCGACTTCTTCTATGTCTACCGCCCGAAAACAATTTTGAACATTTACCAACCTTTTCCCCAAAGGGTGAGGTTCTCCCAGTAGATAGGGGACTAAAGGTTGCATTCCGGAAGAGGTGAATAATGTGGTAGGATCATTTTCGGGAATAAGGGGAGAATTTCCAATTCTTTTATGTCCTCTTTTTTCAAAAAAAGAGATATAAATATCAATTATCTCTCTTGCGTTAATCATAAATTATAAATCTAAGGTAATTATATCAGTCTAAGTCGAATTTAAAAAACTACTCTGACTTATAGCGGGTGGGAGTAACGGATGCAATACAGGTGTTTTTCTTTTTATTGGTTGCAAAAAAGTCAATCCTAAATCCAACATTATTTAATTCTTCGGCTAAATTTTCTTCGCCAAATTTTTTGCTTGTAAAAAGCAGGATTTCTTCTCCTTTTTCAAAACTGACCGGATAACTGGCGATTGTTATTTTTTTATCCTCTCTTAACGTTAAAAATGTCTCGATTTGTTTTTGTCTAACATTCCAGCGAACTGTATATTCTTCAAAAGCGCATTTCATTCCATAGTTTCTCAAAGTCGAAGTTACTAAATTATAAACCTCTTTAGCCTGATAATATTTAATAAATTTTGATGAGGCAAAAAGGTTTGCTATTTGATTACCAATAATTAAAGAATCTTCAGAAAACATCGAAAGTTTTAAATTGGATAAAAATTTTTCGGTGTTATTAGAATTACCCAAGGTATTTCCTAAGAGAAAAAAATAATTTCTTGTATTGGTAGACTTTGTTAGCTGAAAAATATCCTCAAGGATTTCGCCTTTTTCAAAATCCGATATTATTGACACTATTTCAATTTTTGGGAATTTATTTTTAAGAGTTTTCTTTGCTTCCAAGATCATATTTTCGCTAATATCTACGGGGATGTAACGGATATTTGGAACCGTTTTTAAATAATTAATTACAGGAAGAATTGGAACTCCGTCGCCGCAGCCAAAATCAATAATATTTACAGTTTTTATTTGGTCTGTTATTTCCCGGAAAATAAAAGGGAAAGACTCTATCTTTAATAAATCCTCCTCAAACTGGATTGAATGTTCTTCGCGGCTTTTTTGGGCTACATTTATCCACTCTTTATAGCCTGGGATATAAGCAAACTTTAAAGGAGATTCTCCGCGGGAATCAAGAGCGGAAAGAAGCTCAAGCTCCTGATTTTTTGTTAAATACATTTCTTACCCTAATTTACGAAAAGATTTCCACAATGTCAATGTTTAAAATAAAACTTTCAGGATGAAAAATCGTCAAACCAAAGAGTATAATATGTGTGCTAGAAACTCTCAATGATTCAACTAACCAGATATTCTGTTTAAGTTATTGACAAATAAAAGACATTAGTAGATAATCCGATAAAATGCCGGAGAGACATACAGATCAACTCGGATTTCTTCTTACGGGAGAACAATTATTAGAGTTAAGAAAGCGACGTTTTCTTGCAGAAGGAAACATAGAAGGCTTAGTAGAAGCGGGACTAACTCCATTTAACGGCCCAAGAGATCTACATGGAGAGACTGTTTACGAAAGACTTTTTTATATTCCGCCGGATGGT
>Ga0154761_125_pt1 | contig 9544 bp, 9 predicted proteins | sample Rifle2008BG16ft_FD_105769 | JGI IMG/M metagenome (GOLD analysis project Ga0154761, IMG submission 105769) | Candidatus Levybacteria bacterium RBG_16_35_11 | reverse complement strand
AGTGATGGTTGGTTCAAAAGAAAAAATAGAGCAAGCCTTAAAATTACTTAAAAAAGGCCCGATTCTTGCTGAAGTTAAAGATATTTCCATTGAATGGGAAGAAAAAGAACCGGATTTTAATGGCTTTGAAATTATCGTATAATACCTCAAGATGCTATTAACAATTTTATTTTTTACGATAATTGGAAGCGTATTTTCTTTGTTGGGAGGAATCATTCTTCTATTTGCAAAAAAAACCACGCTTAAAATTTCTCATTTACTAATTTCTTTTGCGGCAGGAACTCTTTTGGGAACTGCTTTTTTTGATTTAATGCCGGAGGCAATAGAACAGGCAGGGGAAATAAATATTTTTCTTTGGGTAACCTTTGGTGTTTTATTCTTCTTTATAATCGAGCGATTCTTAAATTGGTTTCACTTTCACAGTCATGAGGAATGGGAAGAAAAGAAAAGTAAACCAACAATCCCTTTAATTATTTTAGGAGACGGTATTCATAACTTTATTGATGGGGTTGTTATTGCGGCGACGTTTTTGGTGAGTGTTCCTCTTGGAATTATTACTACTCTTGCCGTCGCTGCCCATGAAATTCCTCAGGAGCTAGGGGATTTTGCAATTTTTATTCACAACGGGGTATCTAGAAAAAAGACAATAATGGTAAATTTGGCAAGCGCCTTAATTTCTATCCTAGGTGCGTTGATCACTTTTTTCTTAAGAGAATCAATCCAAAGCTCATTGCCTATTTTTCTTTCTCTAACCGCAGGTTTTTTTATTTACATTGCTTCTTCCGATTTAATTCCAGAGATACATCACGGAGAAAAAAAGGGCTTTGCTTTTATGGAAACGGTCCTTCTTATTGTTGGAGCATTTTTAATTTACTTTTTGGTTGGGGTGCTTGAATAGATTATTTCGCAAGAAACAAACTTGTTTATTTGGCGCCTAATTCCTGATCTATTAAATTCTTTAATTCAGCATAGGGGACAGCGCCAACCAGGATTTTACCATTTACAAAAGTAGTTGGAGTGCCGGAAACACTTACTTTTTGCCCTGCCGCCAAATCATCGTCAACAGCTTTTGCGTACTTATCGGTATCAAGACAAGAATTGAATTGAGTGGTGTTTAAACCAAGCGCAGCGGCGAATTTCTTCAAATTTTCCTTGCTAAATCCGCCTTGATTTTCTCCCGACTGGTTCTTGAAGAGATAATCATGCATCTCCCAAAACTTACCTTGTTCGTTAGCACATTCTGACGCCTCTGCTGCCCATTTGGATTCATCTCCCAAAAACGCATAGTTTCTGAAAGCAAAGCTTGCTTTTCCAGTGTCGACATATTCTTTTATGAGTTGCGTTCCGGCATCTGAAAACCATTTTTCGCAAAAGGGGCATTGAAAATCCGCAAATTCAATAACTGTAATTTTGGCATTCTTATCTCCCTTAACCGGGAAATGACCGGCATCAATATCGTATCTTTTGTTAGGATCTGGTTGCTGTGGTCCTGCTCCTTGAGTTGGCGCGAAAGCTTTTTCTTCTTGCTTTGGAGCTGTTGTGCCTCCTTGCAGCATTGAGACTTTGGTGGTTAAAGAACCCAGAAAAAATGCGGCAATAATTAAAAGAACCACTAAGAAAGGAACATATTTTCCCATGTCTTTGTTAATTGCCATAGAAATCATTCTATAGATTCTAAAACTCTTTTGTCAACCATTAATTTTTTATTTCTTATCCTTTAGTATTTTTGCTACATTTTGATATATTCGCTGAGGTTTTAAAAAAATTGACAAAGATTTAAAATTGATATATAAAATATACTCCAAATGAAAGTAAAAACCCGAAGATGCGTTAGCTTCAAAGGTTTAATCAATACTATTAAAACAACAGCCTTAACTTCATTTTTTCTATTGATGATATTATTTGGCTTGTCGACGATTGTTTTTGGGCTAAATATTGCTTCTTTACAGTTCTTTACCTATTGGTATTTCATGATAATCCTAGCATTAAGCTTTGGTTTTCAAATCTCCAAAGAAATTCAACCTCTCTAGTTAAGATATGCTAAAATATCTTTAATATGGACGATAAGTCCCTTTCAGACCCTGCCGAAGTTTTAATATCCACGTTTGAAAAGGAAGAACCAAAAGACCGTGATAAAAAAATTAGTGTTAATCCCGTTGTTTCAAAAGTTGCCACAATGTACGAAAAACTAAGAACGGCAATGGATTATAGAGATGAGGAGTTAATTTTAAGAACAGCCATTGAGAGAATCTTAAAAAGAAGGATCCTTTTTGGAGGGGTAGGAAAACCAATCGCAGAACCCCTCGTTCGCGAGTTGGTTTGGGCAAGGTATTTTCCAGATGAATCGGTTTCTGAATCTATAGTTTCTAAGATTCAAAAAACAATAGAGTTATACCTTACTCTTCGCTCAAATATTTTAAAACAACATCACAAATTGACTGAAAAAACAGTTAATCAATGGATTAACCAGCTAATGTCGGCTGAAATAGAGCACCTTTTAGCTCCAAGGAAAAAAAAGGAAGCAATGGCAAGCTTCATGTTCAACATTATTAAACCCTATATTAATATTGAAGATCAGGACGAGCAAGCAAAAGATGTTCAGGCTTTTATTGCGGTTAGAAAAGCTTATGCGCACGATGATTTGCCTTTTTTAAGATACCGTCTTTTTAATCAATTTTTTGGCGAGCTTACAGAGGAAAGCTTAAGTTATGTTTCTGAGAATTTCTTAAAAGGATATGATGAGATAAACAGTCAATTAAAACATCCAAGAAAAGATAAAATCTTAAATTATGTTAAAGATAAAACAGTCGTTTTCTTTATCCTAGAGGATCTTTTAAACGTAGAGCAGGGAGGAATAAGACAACTTGTTAGAGATGAAGCAGGTTTAAAAAGAGTTATCTTTTCCATTTGCCATGCACGTTACGGGGGGATAGCTTCAAAGGTGAGAAGAGCAATTATAAGGTCTGTTATTTTTATTCTTTTAACAAAAGCCTTCTTTGCTTTTGCAGTTGAGGGAACATATGAGACTATATTTTTTGGTCGTATTATTTGGACATCAACTGCAATTAACATTGGGATTCCACCGCTTCTTATGGCTTTTATTGGCCTTTTTATCAAAGCACCTGACAGGACAAACTCAGAACGTATTTTTAATTATGTTCACGCAATACTTATTAATGGTAACCCAAATTTTCAAAAACATTTAACAATTAAAGCTGCACCTGACAAGGCTACTTTATTAAACACTATCTTTACTATTTTGTGGGTTACAACCTTTCTTGTTGCTTTTGGATTAATTTTTTACATTTTAAATTTGCTTCGCTTTAATATTTTAAGCATGGGAGTTTTTGTTTTCTTTTTGGCAATAGTTTCCTTTTTATCTTACAGAGTCAATCAAACTGCCAAGATTTACTCAATTGAAGATGGGAAAAGTTTAACAGCTCCTATTTTAGATTTTATTTTTATTCCATTTGTAAGGGTGGGACGAAAGTTAACCGAGGGGATTTCACAAATAAATATTTTTATGTATTTCTTAGATTTTGTTTTCGAAGCCCCATTTAAAGGTTTATTTGGTTTTTTTGAACAATGGTTCCTCTTTTTGCAAAACAAACGAGAAGAGTTGGAATAAAGCAGCATCTAGTAACTAGTTGCTAGTAACTGATATTCCGATATAGTAAATTGTTGTTGACACATTTTTTTTCTGCTGTTACATTAGAAAAGCATTTATCTTTATGTCGGATATTTCTTTAACGGATTCTACTTTTGATTCGGAAGTTCTAAAATCAGAAACGCCTGTTTTAGTTGATTTTTGGGCTCCATGGTGTCCTCCTTGCAGAATTCTAGGCCCTGTTATTGAAGAATTGGCAAATGAGTTTAAAGATAAAGTAAAAGTGGGGAAGTTAGACGTTGACCAAAACCAGCAAACGGCATCCAAATACGGAATTATGAGTTTACCAACAGTTCTTCTTTTTAAAGATGGTAAGCCGATTAAAAGTTTAGTTGGAGTTCAGTCTAAAGAAAATTACAATTCAGAACTCAATAAGCTTCTTTAAACCACCCGATGTCCTTGATACTTAATGCCTAATACTTTATACTGAATGATACTTTTATGTATGATGTCCTAATTTTAGGTGGTGGTCCAGCAGGAATGACAGCTGCAATTTATGCCTCCCGAGCAAAATTAAAAACGCTGGTTGTTGCGGGCGAAAACTGGGGAGGGCAGTTAATGACAACGTCATTGGTTGAGAATTTTCCCGGTTTTCCGGAAGGGATTCATGGACCAGAGCTCATGGAGAGAATTAAAAAACAAGCCGAAAAATTTGGCGCAGAATTTATTTACCAAAACTTTAAAGAATCAGATTTCTCCAAATCCCCGTTTAAGATAACAGCTGGAGACAAAATCTTTGAGGCAAAAACAGTAATTATTGCCATGGGAGCATCGGCAAAATGGCTAAAAGTTCCCGGGGAAGCAGAAAAAATCGGTAGAGGAGTTTCCGGTTGTGCTCCTTGCGATGGCCCATTTTTTAAAGAAAAAGATATTATCGTTGCTGGTGGAGGAGACTGCGCAATGGAGGAAGCGATAATTTTAACTAGGTTTGCAAAATCAGTAACAATAATTCATCGTCGTGATACTTTTAAAGCAAGCATTCATATGCTGAATCGGGCAAAGTCTGATCCAAAAATAAAATTTATCGTTAATAAACAAATTACAAAAATCTTAGGTCAAGAAAAAGTTGAAGGAGTGGAAGTAAAAGATTCAATAACAGGAGAAATTTCCCAAATCAAAACCGAGGGAATTTTCGTTGCAATCGGGCATCATCCCAATACTGCCGGCTTAAAGGGAATTGAGTTTGATGATCAGGGATACGTTAAGGCAGAGGATCACATAAAAACAAATATTTCAGGAGTTTTTGTTGCCGGGGATATTCATGATTGCCTATACCAACAAGCCATAACAGCTGCAGGTTACGGCTGCATGGCAGCATTAAAAGTAGAAGAGTGGCTTTTGGAAAAGTAAAATTACGGCTTGAAATTTAAATAAAATTTTTTTAAAATTCATCAATATGAGCGAGAAATTAATGGCAATTCCGCAAAAAGATCTAAATATGGCAGCGGTTGCCGACGAACTGTACTTTCACAAAAAAGGCTGGGTGGTTCTCGTAGGAAAAAATGATACAGGAGTTATAGAAGGGGATGGAGAATTACCTGTTGATTACTCGGGTTTTCAGCTTTTCGATGGCGGTGCGGAGTTTTCTCCGCGAAGTCATATTTGGATAACTGAAGGAAAACATATAAGGTTCGTTTCTCACGACCTTCAATTACTCGAATTCGAAGATTATCTTGAAAAAATTAAAAGAGGAGAAGTTAAAAAAGCAAGAACAACCAAGGCGGGAATGATATTTTCTTCTGGGAACGGTGGTAAACCTGCTTTTAAAGAAATAGCCCTTGTTCCAGTTCCCAAATAATTCCAACCTAAATTGCCACAAGAACTGCGCCGATTAACATTACTAAAGCTCCTAATAATTTTTCTCGAATATCCTTTTCTTTTAAAAACAAGGCAGCTAAAAGAATTATAAAAATTGATTGAAGTCTAAAAATTGAAGTTACGTAGCCTAAATTTGCAAGCGAAAACGCTGTATAAGCAGCAAATTGGGAAAGTGCCCCGAAAAAACCAAGAATCAAAAAAATCCAAATATAGCTTTTAACTTTTGGTAAAGAAAGCTTAATTTTGGAGAGAACAAAAGGTGTGAGAAAAAGAACCACAAAGAAACCATCGGCAAAAGAGGCCATCAGCGGTGTTTTAGGAAAAGTATTTTCGAGTGCAATTTTTTGAAAAATCGGAGTAATTGCCCAGAGAAAAGTTGCCAGAAAAAAAAGCTGGACCCCTTTATGGGAAATCAATTTTTTGATAGGTTCAAAAAATCCATGATGAATGTGCTTTACATTCAAAAGATATGCGCCAATAACTACTATTATTATTCCAACTAGCTTTAATGTCGTTGGAAATTCTCTTAAGGTAAGCGCTGCAAATATAGTTGTAAAAATCGGACCAAAAGAAGCCATTGGTGAAATTACAGAAAGCGGAGAAATCTTTATTGCCGTAGTTGAAAGCATAAAAGCAGCTACGTCAATTAATGCCGCAATGATAATTGTCAAAAAGAATAAAGAGTTTAATTTTGGTAGTCCGGTTGTTAACATAATTATTAAAAACGAAAAAGGGATAACAAATAAAATTGAACAAAACAAAGTCATATTCTTATCAAGAACCATAAGAAGTTTTTTAATAATCAGTGAAGCAATAGATGTCCAGAGGGCAAAAAATAATGCCAAATAAACCCACATACCAATATTCTACATTAATTTTTTATTTCTATCATCTTGAAGCATCTTGCTATACCCTAATTAGTCAAAATATATCGAAGCATAACCTATTGACAGCAATCTTATAGTGTGATAATATTCACAAATTATGGGAGTTAATGTAGAAATTTTAAGAAATTTACAGGATGCGGAAAAAAGACACGACAAAAAGGCCATTGTAATTTGGCAGAATCAACTCAATGATCTTAAGGCATTGGAAGAGATAAGGCTGATTAAACAATTGCCACACGCAGCCATGGCAGAAGCCCCTAATGTCCAAAGACTTTCAAAAGAAACTCAAAGATTGGTTGAATACTTAAAAAAAGACGGATATGCAGTTTATGATTATGCCGGCAGAACTCCCCTGCAGGTTAAAAAAGATGGAATGAGATTTTGGTATTTAAACCCTATCCTTGAAAACTTAAGTTCAGATCCTTCTCTCTTGGCTTTTAAATCAGCCCCAGAGGATTTTTATTTAAGAGGAAGTCAAAAGTTACCACATGAAAAACAACTAGAGCTTCTTGCACAAGAAAGGCAAAGTGTTGAAAGAGCATATCCCAGTGCAGGGCTTATTACTCGTGAATGGCATGCACCGGAATTAATAGATCTTTCCTTGCAGCATCTTAAAACTACGAAGATTCGCTTGCAGGGGAAAGACTTTGGATATAGTTATACCTGGACAGATACTTATTCAAGTAACCAACCGGGCGCCACTCGTGCGGGTGTAGGCAGTTGGCGCGGGACTTCTGGTCTCTATGCCGATTTCTGGAGCTCTGAGGATGTCTCTCCGTACTTGAGGTTGGCTCCTGTGGTAGAAATTCCTCGAAAATAGGGTCTTGAAATTTTGGTTCTTCGATTTTAAGATAGAATACGGCAGTGAGTATTGGTGTCTTCATTAATACCGCCTTTAATGTTTCTTGTAAGCCAGAATCTTGAAAAAGTAACTATTCAAAAGCGTGCTTCCAATGAAAACAAGATAACTACGTATACTTTTCTTTTGTCCGATGTAATTTCGGATGGATAAAATTCAGCGATAATACAATGTAGAATCGCAGTGAGGGAGGGGTGCGGAAAAGTATTAATTAAGGCGCCAATCGTGCAAGTGTAGGCAATTGGAACGAGACTAATGGTCTCAATGCCAATTTCTGGAACTCTGACAATGTCAATCCGAACTTGAGGTTGGCTCCTGTGATAGTCTCTTGTTCGAAACATTTTGAGAACGTATCCATCCTCCAAGCATTCTACCTATTTCTTGGAGTTTTGCTTGGAGGAGGATATAATCTTTTTCCCTTAGGCATTGATTATCTCTGGAGAGCCGTAGGAGTATTTTAAGAAGATCCAATTTAACACTTAATGCCTTAAGAGTTTCCAATTTGCTTTGGCTTAACGGAATAGAAACCAATAGCTCAATTGAGATAATAACTTGTCTGTCGAGTTCCTGTCCGAGGGTATAGCGTTTTGCTTTAGGAAATAGACCAATTGCGCGAGTTAAGAGATTATAAAATTCGTAGAGTCGGGAAAAGATAGGAATATTAAAAATACTATCGGTGTGTGTGTGTATGTGAACAGACTTAACGGATGGGATTTTCTTATATGACATACGATAATCTTATTTCACTGCAGAATCTTTTTCAAGCTTATTCTGAATTTAGAAAAGGAAAGAAGAAACGGCTTGATTTGCAGATTTTTGAAAGAAATTTGGAAGACAATTTATTTGCTTTGCATTTAAGTTTGAAAGTCAAAACTTATCATCACGGAAAATATGAAGAATTTTTCATAAACGATCCTAAGAGACGCCATATTCATAAAGCACCAGTTGCAGATAGAGTCGTTCACCACCTTTTATATAAATATCTTTACCAAGTTTTTGATAAATCTTTTATATATGATTCGAATTCTTGCAGGATTGGCAAAGGAACGCATAAAGGAGTTAAAAGACTTGATGCTTTTGCTCGGAAAGTATCTAAAAACTATTCAAGAGATTGTTTTGCTCTAAAATTAGACATTAAAAAATTCTTTGCAAGAGTAGATCACCAGACATTAATTAGCTTACTGAAAAAAAGAATAAAAGATAAAGATATTATCTGGTTATTGACGGAAGTAATAAATAGTTTCCAGACGGAGAATAGAAAAGGAATTCCTCTTGGCAATTTAACGTCTCAAATATTTGCCAACATTTATTTAAATCAGCTTGACCAGTTTGTAAAACATGTCCTTAAAGTTAAATATTATATTCGCTACGCGGATGATTTTATAATTTTAGATTCAAATCAGGAAGCTTTAAACAGGTATACATGTATATTAGCCAAGTTTTTGAAAGAAAAACTTAAACTCGATCTTCATCCTCAAAAAGTAAATATTAGAAAGTTTTCGTGGGGGATAGATTTTTTGGGGTATGTTGTATTGCCGTTTTATATCTTACCAAGAAGAAAAACCAAAAGAAGAATTCTTAGAAAAATTAAATCGAGAATTCAAGCCTATCAAAATAAACAAATTTCAGATTATTCATTAAACCAAACGATCCAATCCTATTTAGGCCATCTTTCTCACGCTAATACTTATAAATTCAGGCAAAAGTTATTACAACAATAGTAAGCTATATTTAATGGTTGACAGGCTAAAACCCTTGTGTTAACATACCTTTACGAGATTAAATCTCGCTTAAGGCGGACACCAATCGTTTATGATAAGAAATATTCAAATAGTAGAAGTAACCCTTTGTGGGCCTCTATTGTCTGGTTAACGATTCGGTTTCCTCTTTTAGCAATTTTCTCGTTTAACAAATTATTTTTTTTGATTCGGGCCGGTAGCTTAGCTGGTAGAGCGCAGCTTTTGCATAGCTGAGGTCGAGAGTTCGAATCTCTTCCGGTCCACAAGATCGGTTATATTGTCTTTTGGGGCAAGCCCCCTAGTAAGAGGGGGTTATCCCGAAAAGATAATGAGTTGGCTCTTTGAAAAGTGAAGAGAAATTGTCTTTAACCCAGCACCAGACGGTGCTGGATAAGAAAATCTACTCATAATGCCGATAATGGATGCCTAGGAGATTTTGGCCGAGGAAGGACGCATATGGCGGCGATACACGTCGGGTAGGTGCCATAAACCTTTAATCCGGCGATGTCCGAATGGGGAAACCCCTCGCATTTGCGAGAGTCAAACGTAAAAATGTATCAGCAATGGTATGTAT
>Ga0154761_108_pt2 | contig 9801 bp, 16 predicted proteins | sample Rifle2008BG16ft_FD_105769 | JGI IMG/M metagenome (GOLD analysis project Ga0154761, IMG submission 105769) | Candidatus Levybacteria bacterium RBG_16_35_11 | reverse complement strand
GAAAAACTACTCTCTCTTTAATTCTCTTCTTGCAAAAAGAAATTGAGTTAATTAAAATTAACATAAATGGAACAAACTGTTGTCTTAGTCAAGCCCGATGGAGTTAAAAGAGGGCTAATCGGAGAAGTAATTCGAAGATTTGAGCGAATGGGATTAAAGATTGTTGCCTTAAAAATGGTAAAAGCAGACGATAATCTTTTGCTTAAGCATTACCAATCGGATAAAAAGGAAACATTAGAAAGGTGGGGGAGAAAAACCTTAAAAACATATACCGAATATGGTAAAGACGCAAAAAAAGACTTTGGAACCGACGATCCAATAGAGCTTGGCAAATTAGTTAATAAATGGCTGTTTGATTACGTTAAGTCAGGTCCAATGGTGGTGATGCTTGTAGAGGGTAAACATGCCGTAGAAAACGTTTGTAACGCGGCAGGGCCAACAATGCCTGTTCAGGCTCCTCCCGGAACAATTAGGGGAGACTTTTCAACCGATTCAGCAGCGTATGCTAACGAAGAGAAAAGGGGAGTAACAAATATAGTTCACATTTCAGCCTCTTTGGAAGAGGCAAACTTTGAAAAAACCTTGTGGTTTACTCCTTCGGAAATCCACGACTACAAGAGGACAGACGAACTCATTTAATCCTACTTATTGATTTCTTGCTCAACAAGGGACTTGAAATCCTCGTAGCTTGAAGGTTCAACTTCTCTTCCGTTTAAATAAAAGGTGGGGGTGTGATCAATGCCAATATTTAGCCCTTTATTGTATTCGTCTTCTATGAATTTTTTGGTTGAATCAGCATTTTGATCTTGGTGGAATTTGTCCAAATCAAGATTCAATTGCTTTGCATAATCATCAAAGATAGGATTGGGATCGGAAGATTCAACCCAAGTCGTCTGATTATCATACAAAAGCTTATTCATTTCCCAGAATTTTCCTTGCTTGTAAGCGGCGTAAGCCACTTGAGAAGAAATTAGCTTATGTTGGGGAAGAGGAAAAAATCGATAAACAACCCTTAAATCTTCTGGAAAATCACCCTTCATCAACTCGATATATTTACTGTAAGTTGCGCAAGCAGGGCATTCAAAGTCCGCATATTCAATTAAATTAGCTTTAGCAGTTGCCGATCCTGTTGCAATATCATTTGAAGAAATAGGCGGAACTATTGATTCTTGGTTTTTAGTCGAAGAGGCTGCAGCTACAATTCCCCAAATAATTAAAGCCAAAACTACTATTCCTGCGATCCAATAAGCAAATTTTTGATATGTTTTCTTCTTGTTTTCTTTTTCAAATTGCTGTTCTCTTTCTAGTTTTTTAAGCTCTTTTTTTTCTTTCTTGGTCAACTTTTCCATAAAAGATAGTTTAGCAAATTTTTGGGAAAATGGCGAGAGGAGTTGAAATTCCTGCTATCTTTTAAACGAAATCGGAATAGGGATCACTTTTGCAGGGTTTCTTGTAGTCCCAAAAACTATTTTACTAAAGCAATTTTTTGCTAAACTAAGCCTATTAATAGGCTTTTTTTCTCCATCTCGGAAAATATAGAAGATCTCAGGTGGGCCTATTACTACAATTTCCCGTCCTTTAGACTCTCTTCTTAAAAACTCCTCTTCCGACTCGGTTAGCTTCGGAAACCTATCTTTACATCGAACTAGCCAAGCTTTTGACTCTGGGTTACCAGTCTTAGATACGTAATCATAGAAAAAATCAAAACCTCTACGGATTCCTCTGTGAGCCATAATGATTGCTAAAATCGGAGCATTGCCGGTTTTCGTTGCTAAGTTTTCGGCTTTTCTTAAGTCTTCTTCTCCGGCCCAAACTGGCATAATTCTTCTATCAGCCTCTTTTTCTGTAACGTCCATATTAAAGATCTCTTCAAGCTCATTGCTAACAATGAAAGACTCATATTTTTGAAGCGCTGCGAGTGCATCTTCGCTTTGCGCATGATATATTGGATCTGAAAGATCAATGCAAAGGCTTATCGCTTCAATTGCAGCTTCAACCTTCTCTGAACCATAATTATTATTTCTGCCTTCCCAAAGTTTAACCTTTTGTTCTATAGTTGCTTTTGCAATTAAAGAAAAGAGAAAAATATTCATATGGACAGATTCGTTTCCTGTTTGCAGAGACTCTTTAAGCTTGTTAATTGCAAGCCGTGCATTTCCTTCAAAATCTTCAACTAATACGACCTCTGTGGCAAATTCATCAAAATGAGAAGTATAAGAGAGAACTCTATTTTTTCCTGTTTCCTTTTCAATGGGGGTCGGCATGGCAACCCAATATAACAAAGGGAAAAAGCATTGTCAAACAGTTAAACTTACGAAGGTTATAAAGTTAGCCAATAGAAAGATTTATCCTTTGTAAACGTTTTATAATTTTTTCGGATTTTAATTCTCTCAAAGCATCGGACGCGATCCACTTAGCTGTTTTTGAGTCAATTTTTTTGATCTCATTTGCGGTTTCTACTGCAAGTTTATATAGATTTTGGTTTCTAAACTTACCAATGTTTCTTAAAGCCCAATTTACAGCCTTTCTAACATAATTTCTTTGGTCTGTTGACGCTTTTTTTATTGCCTTTAAAAAGGGATAAAACTTTTCATCCACGGCTTTTTTATCATGGACGGAAAGTCCTGCCATTAATGCAAACCCTGCTCTTTTTTCAAATTCTTTTTCTCTTTTACTCCATTCAATAGCCTTTTTAAACGCTTGTGGGGTAAGGTCAAAAAGACTTGTGGTTGCTTGATCACAAATATCCCAGGAATCGAAATCTTTAACCCATTCTTCCATTTGTTTTTCGGTTACTTTTTTAGGGTCTTCTATAAAAACTGCCAAAAGTCTTGCTTCGTGAACTCCTGTTCTCCAAAGTTCAAGCGCAAGGGAATGGGCTTCTGCAGTCTCTTTTTTTATTTTTTTTGCCATTGGACGTAAAACATAAAGGGAAATTCCCAAAACTTTTGTTTTAGGAGTTATTCCAAACCTTGCCATCCCGGCAACGTTTTTGGGATTGGCTAGTGATTTTAACTTTTTTAAAATTTCTTCCTTTTTCATTTTATTCTGGAGACAGTAAAACCTGGCGGAGGACGGAAGATAACACCTCTTTTTACTAACATACCACCTCTAAGACTATGAATATGATAGGGTGAGTCTTGGAACACAACACGTTTTATACCATTTGGTCCTTCTAAGAATATTTCTTCACTGCCAGGTTTATCAATTATTTCAATCATTTGATTAGACTTCGGACAGTTATAAAGTGTACGAACGCTGCGATCTCGAATGATGGCATTCATATGGTCAAGCGTTTCCTGTATGGTTTCCGCAAGATTAGCCATTTTTATTAAGTTTTGCTCAATTCCATAACCTCTTCAAGACTAATTTCTCCTCGATGAGCATGTTTGGCTGCGGTGGGAAGAATCTCTACAGCTCTACTCAGTAGTTCTACGGCGGTTTCAGGATTAATTTTCGACGATCTGAATGTTTTAATTAATCCTTTGTCTGTTGGTTTTTGCAAATTTTCTTTTAGAAGATGGGCGTTATCCGGGGACATTGGCTCAATTTTTGAGTAGCCTATCTCGTCACTACTGTAACGAGTATATAAACGCAAAACTGTTTCTCCTTCTCCTCTTGGCACAAGCACCGTTAATTCGTGCTTAATTCCATTAGTAGAGAGGGATGCGCTCAATGTGTCATATAATTTTCCGTCTTTTTCGATAGGGGCGGATGTTTCCGGTTGAGGTATTAGGCTTATTCCTCTGTTCTCAGTCTCATGAGCAGAAGCCATACATGCAGAATATCATTTTCACTCTATTTGTCAATACGTCAAACTCAATCAGAAATGGCCTTAGTCGGAGTGCCGGGAATTGAACCCGGTGTCTCTTCGTCCCGAACGAAGCGTGATACCGATTCACTACACTCCGAACAGAATAATTATAATCCAGTTTGGCCTTTTTTAATAGAAGTTAGTTGGTAATAAACTTTTTTAATATACTTGCGGAATTTTCCATTAACTTTTTTTCCTCATCCGATAGGGGAATTTGCAGTATTTTTTCTACCCCTTCTTTCCCCAATTCACAGGGGACACTTAAAGAAACTCCGCTTTGTCCGTATTCTCCTTCAAGTACGGTAGACACCGGGAAAATGCTTTTACTGTCGTTTAAAACTGAATGGGCTAGCTGGCTTGTAACAACTCCAATTGCGTAATAGGTTGCTCCTTTTGCGGTAATAATTGTTTTGGCAGCATCTCTTGTTTTAATAAAGCAATCTTCTATTTGTTGTTTTGTAATACCTTCCATATTAACAAGGGTTTGTCCTGCCACATCTGCAGAGGATACAACTGGGAATGAGCTCTCTCCATGCTCTCCTAAAACATAGGCGTGAATATTTTTAGGATTTATGTTAAGAAGCTCCGATAAGTGAAACCTAAACCTGGCAGAATCAAGACTTGTTCCTGTCCCAAAAACTCTCCCTTTCGGCAAATTTAAAAGCCTTGCTGCTTTATAGGTTAAAATATCCACCGGATTTGAAACGATAATTACAACAGCCTCTGGGGAATATTTTAGCACCTCGGGTAAGATTTCCTTAAGAATTTCTTCATTTGTATTTAGTAAATCAAGCCTGGACTGGCCTTCTTTTTGGGCAGCTCCTGCTGTAAAAACAATAACATCACTATTTTTTGTGTCCTCGTAAGATTTAGCGGCAATAATTTTTGTTGTTTCTAAAAAAGCAAGACTGTGCTGAAAATCAAGTTGCTCTCCCAGCATTTTTTCTTTATCCCGGTCAAAAAAAACAATTTCTCTTGCGGTTTCGGAAAGGAGCATTGTAAAGGCGGCGCTCATGCCAACATGCCCTCCGCCAATAATACAGACCTTGCTCATTTTTTTATTATAGCATTTATGAAGTAGGAAACTTTGGAGATTAAAAATTTATTCAATTTAATGGAAAAATAGAATTGTTCTTGACAAACTCTGCTCTTTCAATTAGGATTCGTACATGGGCAAAAAAAGAACACAAACAAACTTGATTAATAAAATAATAGAATTAAGAAGTACTGGCTATAGCGTCCCCGAAATAAGTAAACTAACGGGGATTCCTAAAACAACAGTATTTAGGTACGCAAGGAATGTGAAAGTCTTACCTCAATTTATTCAATTATTGATAAGTAAAAGAGGAGGAAGTCTTTTTAAGAAAACTGAAAAAGAAAATAAAGCTATTGAAGAAGCAAGGGAAATATTTAAGGTTTTAACTTATAGAGAAAAATTATTAATTATTTCATCACTGTATTGGGCCGAAGGGAATAAAAAAGATTTTAGCCTATCCAATACGGATCCAATGTTAATTAAAGTGTTTATTAGTTTGCTCAGAGACACTTTTAAAATAGATGATGATAAATTTAGAATAAGCGTTAGAATATATGAAGACCTAGACAAGAATGAATGTGTCAATTTTTGGGCTAAAGTAACAAATATCCCTGCCGATAAATTTATAGGGGTAAATGTTTTGTCTGGCAAAAAGAAGGGAAAATTAAAATACGGAATGTGTAGACTGAGAGTAGCAAAAGGTGGCGATATCTTGAAAAAAGTGGTAGGAATTAATAAAATCATTCAAGAGATTTCTCAAGTGTCCCTGTAGCTCAGCCTGGATTTAGAGCACTCCCGTCCTAAGGGAGGTGTCGAGGGTTCGAATCCCTCCAGGGACTCACTTATATTTTGACTTCATCTTATTTATTAATGACTAAAAGAGAAATTATTAAATTTCTAATTCTTCGGACAATTGGATATTTTTTAGTTCTTCTGGCAATCTACGGAGTAGGGGCTACTTTTGGTCCTGCGCTTTATTATGAAGCTCAGTTTAAAATAATTGAGGCAAGAGGAATTCGCTACACAGTTGCGGAGGCGCAGGCTTTAAAGCCAGAAAAATCGGTTGAGAAAAAACCAGATCTTGTTCAGGGAGGAGGGTTAGGCGCTCTTTTGTCTGGTCCGAAAACCCAAATATTGATACCAAAAGATACATTATTTAGCATTTTGATAGCAAAAATTGGTGCCAATGCGAAGGTTTTCCCCAATGTTGATTCTTCGGATGAGAAGGCCTTTCTTCCATATCTTCAACAGGGGGTTGCTCATGCAGCGGGGACGGTTTTCCCGGGAATGAAGGGAAATATTTACCTCTTTGCCCATTCAACTGATAATTTCTGGAATGTAGGAAGATACAATGCTGTCTTTTACCTTTTAAAAGATCTTTCAGAGGGAGATGAGGTTGTAGTTTTCTTCAGAGATATCCGCTATAACTATGTTGTTTATGACACAAAAATTGTTGACGCATCAGATGTTTCCTATATAACCGAAAGCCAAAAAGGGGATAAAGAAATACTTATTCTTCAAACCTGCTGGCCACCCGGAACTACATGGAAAAGACTATTAGTCTTCGCAAAATCAAAAGGCAGTTAAAATCAAGCTACATTTTTCTCTCTAATAATTTCAGAAAATATCCTAGGACTTACAATTTTTATTTTCTTATATTGTTTAATTTCTTGAAGCTGATGGTCTCCAGTAACAACATAGGAAGCATTGCCGCTTTCTGCAGTTGCTAGAACCATGTTATCGTCTGGATCTTTTGAAATCGTTGGAATATGTGTAATAATTGGAGCTATTGTTGCACGCTCTTTAACTAAATTAATAAATGACTTGATTTGTTTTTCAGAAAGTTTAGAAGTAAAATATGGTTTGTGAAGAGTTCTCGTAAGTTCATCTACAAGAGGTTCTGATGTAATCATTTCTACGTCATCGTTTATCCAGGCATTGATTACATTGGCAATTGGTCCTTGTGAAATAGTTGTTCCTGATACTAGAGCACTGGTGTCGTATGTAGCTTTTAGCACAGTTATTTAGAATTGATCCGAGATTTGCGTTCCTTCCTTACTTCCGCAATAGCCTCATTAACCTTTTGTTCTATCTCTTCTGGTTTTTGATCTTGAAAAGCAGTTCTAATCTCATTAATTACGGCAAAATCTCTTTCCCTCATTTTTTTAATTTGTTGAAGTTTTTGATAATCTTGTGCGGATACAATGGCAGCAACGGGAATACCGCTTTTCTCAACAATAACTTCTGTTTCTCTGCGGAATACTCTATTTAATAGCTGGCTCCAATTTGATCTGACCTCGGAGGCTTTTAGTGTTTGTGTCATACTTTGTACAGAATAGCACAAATTTGTACAAATGTCAAGCATCCCGCTACTTTCGGCGAAGCAAGACCAGCGTAGAAGGGCTTTTAGGTTTTCGCAAAACCGAAAGGATGATAAGTTGACAAATTGTACAAGTTTATGTACAATATATTTTATTATGAGTAATCTTATCCCTATTTCAGATGCAAGAGCAACTCTTCCAGAATTGGTTGAAAAAGTAAACGAAGGCCTTGAAAGAGTGGTAATTACAGTTAACGGAAAGCCAAAGGTAGTAATGGTTAGCATGGAAGAACTGGAATCTTTGGAGGAGACAGCGGAGGTGCTGGCTACTCCTGATATTAAAAAAGATATTGCAAGAAGCAGAAAACAAATTAAAAGAGGAGACTTCGTTACTCTTTCCGACCTTAAATAGTTTATGGATGTTGTTCTTTCTAGGGACTGTCAAAAACAATATAAACGTTTCCCGAAGGTCGAACAGGGAAAACTTCTCAAAAAACTGCGCGTATTAGAAAAAAATCCTTACTTAGGTAAAAAACTAACAGGGGAATTAAAGGGTATTTATTCACTTCGCGCTTGGCCGTACAGAATTCTTTATGAGATAAACGAGAAGCAAAAGAGGATAGAAATCCACAAGATTGCCCATCGACAAGGAGCATATAAGTAAGCTATTTAATAAGTTTTTGAAGATCTTCAAATCCTATTGAAGCTTGTTTTAAAATACTTTGAAGCGTTCCATGAGCCACTTCTCTATGCTTTGGAACAATTACGGTTTGAAGTTTTCCGAAACGGATTCCCCTAAGCTTAACATGACTTCCTTTTGTGGAGACAATATAAAAACCTGCTCTTGTCAAAGCTTTGATTATTTTTTGACCAGAGTAAAGTTTCGACATTAATTTACGGGAAATTTCTGGAAGCTTACGTTGTTTATAGACGGTAAAGAAATTTTTTTAGGCTCATCTTCTAAATAAAGATCCAGCGCCTCTTTTAAGTTTTTGAGCGCTTCTGTTTTGGTCTTGCCTTGAGAGGCGAGCTCAATTTCCAAAAATTTAGCCACAAAAATTTTATTTTCCCGCCAAATAAGTGTATGTAAAATTTGAGATTTCATATGATAAACATTATAGCATATTCTTATGAACACGATCAAACGACTATGTTGTTTTATTTAAGACTAATGGTGTAGAGATTGGGGGTAATTGTGGGGTTACCAAGGTTGGTTAGGATAACAATTTTTGACCCGTCCGGCCAGGGGAAAACATAGCGGTCAACAAAGGGTCCGGCATAGACAGTTGTTATATTTGCTCCATCATATTCCAATATATCCACTTTTTGGTTATGAACAAAAACTAAATGTTTTGAATCCGGAAACCAGATTAAAGGACTTTCGGAATCGGTTAAGGAATCTAAAATTTTGTAATTTCTATCTTCCTTAATGTCATAAACGTAGACTGAGTTCTTTTTAATTCCTCGCTCTTCGGGCGTTGAATTTGTGCCAACTAATCTTGGGTCAATAATGATTGGCAAAGATGTGTCTTCGATGGGAGTATATAAAATTTTAGTTTCGTCTGCCGACCAGGATAAGATTTTAAAATTATCGGAAACTAATTTTTTTACCTTTGACTGTAAACCATCCAACTGTGCCTTGTCTTTTTCCAACTGTTGTTTTTGCCAAGCAGGGTTAATTAAGGTTGTCATGGTCTCTGTTACGTCAGATGGCGTTTGATTAAAGCTTCTAGGGTCTAGAAGATAAATGGCTTCTGAACTTAAAGCAGAAATTGTTGCAATAAGCTGTGATCCATCAGGAGACCAAGCTAATTTTGCATTTGAAAAAGAATTGATGGAGTCTGATGCAATTTGAGTGGATGCTCCTTGCAAGGTTAAAATTGGCCTTGAGCTCATATCTAAAATATAAACACCGTCTTTATTTGGAGCTGACTGGGAAGATACAGTATAAGCAATTTTTATAAGACTAGGATCTAAAACCGGATTTGAAACTCCTGTTGTGGTTATGCTTTCCAATTTTGGGGCAATCGGGAAAAGCAACGCTTCTGCTTTTGTAACCACCTCTTTTTTAAGTACTAATTTCTTTTCCCAAGGGAAATAACCTTCCTTGGCTATTTTTACAGAATAAGTACCGGGAAAAAGATTAATGGTATTGTCAGTTGCAGTGGTAAGATGGCCGTTTATGAAAACTTGAGCTCCGTCAGGTAAGCTTGTTACAACCAAAAGACCGGTCCCTGAGACATCTGGCCTGCCGTTGGTAAAGCCAAAACGATAACCCTTGCCGTATAAAACAGCAATTGTTGTGCCCAAAACTAAAAAGATAATAATTATAAGCGGAATAATAAGCTTTTTCACTAGTTTGCATTATACAAACTAATAATAGCTCTTGCAACAAACAGAAAAAAAAGACTATAATCAGAATGCTCGAAGCTGGGGTAGAAAATTGATATAGAAAGTAAATATTTTGACACATTCCTGAATAAATCTTAAGCACTAATTTCTAAACCCTAAACAATAATCAGCTTAGTATTAAAAATTAAATGATGTTTTCTAATAAAAGAATTGGAATAGACTTGGGCACTGCAAACACGGTTGTTTATTTGGCAGGAAAGGGAATTGTATTAAATGAAC
>Ga0154761_133_pt1 | contig 9832 bp, 10 predicted proteins | sample Rifle2008BG16ft_FD_105769 | JGI IMG/M metagenome (GOLD analysis project Ga0154761, IMG submission 105769) | Candidatus Levybacteria bacterium RBG_16_35_11 | reverse complement strand
ACTCTAACTAAAAGTAAGCCTCAAAAGTTAAGATATATTGGCACAGGTGAAGGAGTAATGGAACTAACAGCTAAACAACAAGTTATATTTAAATCGCCAAGACAGATATTGAAATACCGAAGTCTAGGACACGCAGTATCTTCTCCCCAAGTATTTCCCCACCTTGATGTAACTAGAGGATTTTACGATATAAGGTTAATAGCCAAAGGATTAACACCTAAAGAAGGAACTCCCCCAAGAATAAAAATGCCCCCGAAAGTTCAAGGTATGCCTATCCCTAAAAAGGGGAGAGAAATATTAATCTCAGAGGAAGGAAAGGCAGTCCCATATAAAAAAAGTTTATTTGCTAGAGCCAAAGGCAAGATGACTTTCCTTAGAAGTAAAAGAGGTGAAGTTCATTTAAAATTTTTAATGGCTTATACACCCAAGGAAGGTATTGGAACTAAACTAGTTAATATATTACGCCAAAGTTATCCCACTGAAACAATAACATTACAACCTGTGCAAAGTGCAAAGGGATTTTATAAAAAACTAGGATTTAAAGAAGAAAGATTAGGGCAGATGGTTCAAGAACCTCCAAGACAAATCCAAATTACTCAATTGGCTGGTGAATATCCCTTTAGTATACCTATCAGTCCTTATGCTAGAACGATTGCGCCCAGAATAAAATTATCTACAATTGCAATAGGAACAACGAGTGAACTTCAGACAATCGCTGTACAAAGAGAAAGATTAATAGAAATTCAATTACAGAAACCAACTCAATTGCAAAGGGTATTATTAAAAAGCATTCCAGTTACGGTAGAAATTGAAAAGCAAATACCTGTTCAAAAAGAAATAACGCAAACTAGAACTGCTCAAACAATGAGAGAATTACTTATCACTTCTGAAATCCCTATCACTTCTGAAATCCCTGCTGTTGCGGAAATACCAATTACAGCAGAAATCCCCTTTACATGGATTACGGGTGGCGGCGGTAGAATTACTACTCTACCGACAGGTAAATTTTTAGTTCCATTATACCTCCCCCCTATCAGTGGCAGAGAAGAAACTAAACCAAGCAAGAGATTTAGAAAAGGCAGACAACGCTACTCCTATACTCCCTTGCTCTTGGCTAAAGAATTAGAAATTACGGCAAAGAAAGTTCCATTAAAGCCGACCAAGAAAGGTTACACTGGTTTTGAAATGCGCCCTGTTGTTGAGCAGGGCAGATTTAAAAAATTGCCATTCCCTTCAACTAAGTTTTCGCAATTCGGTTTTGATTCAATCTTGACCGACACGTATGATTTGATTGAAGAGGCACAAAAGAAAAACTATCTTAACCTCTTCGGAGGTTCAATGTTCGGAGGTTCAATCTATGGCAATGCGTTACAGAAGAAGAAGCGTTAAGAGTGAATATGATGAATTTGGCAAACCGATGGTTCAAGCGGCGGTAGGTATGGGCGTGGCTAGTATGGCAATGGGCGTGACATCGCAATCTGTTGAAGAAACGACTAGCGGTGAAGTTAAGACTAATGCGCAACAAGGCATGAGTAACTTATCTAAAGCGATGCCGATGGTCGGGACAATGACGGCGGCAGGTGTGCAGATTAAAATGGTTAGGCGAATGGCTGATGAAGCTAGAAGTTATAAAAAATCCTCGCCCAAATCATGGGGATTTGGCGGTGGTTGGGATGGTCAGAAAAGAAAAAGGGGGTATAGAAAATAATGCCCGTTTATAAAAAGAATGTCCTTATTAGAGCAAAACTAATCCGCCCACCATCAGCAAAGCGTGGAGGGGGGGGTAAGAAGCGGAGTAGAGCAACCTCGCAAGGTCTTAATCAAATTTATTATATAAAACCCAAGAGGCGAGGAATAGTTCCATTAGGCACAGCTTTTGCTAATAGTTTCATTACTGAATTTGTTACAGAAGAACGAAGAAAAAAAAGAAAAAGAATGGAAGAAGATAGGGAAAGATAATCCTCAACACTTCCCTGCCCTGTGGTTGAGCAACCATCTATCCTCTTCCCCTGCCCACATTCAGGGGAAGGGGCTTTGTTTAATAAGTCACTTTTGTTTAAAAAGTCCTAATCTTGTTTAAGAAGTCATAGCCCCCATTGCAGTATTGCATTAGCGGAAATTTTAAATCTGCTATATCTATAAACCGGATTCCCTTTTTGTATAATTCGATTCATTTTCCTAACTTTTCCTTGAGTATCAAGTAGCGTTGCTTCTTATTTTAAAATTAAATCTTCCGTTTTATAAGTTTGAGCTATAAGCTAAACTTTTAATATAATTCTCCATAAATTGCCAATCTGGTTCTCCATCTTTTCCAACTGGAAGTTTTATCTTATCTGACACAATTCTACTTAATCTCAATTGCCTTCCATAACTATATTTATTCTGTAATTTTTTTAAAATAATTGTTAAAAATAATGAGATATATTTGTTATTCCTCTCAAACTTGGATATTAAAATGTGAACATTATCATCACAAAAAAAGTTATAATCATGATAAAAAACATTGAAGAACATATCTATAGTTATTTTATCCTTAAAGCATTTTTTAGTTTCCTTAAAATCATCATAGGATAAAAAGTCTACTACCCCATTATTTTCAGAAGTTGCTGTTATTAATGGTATTTTCCCTTTATTTCTGTTTAATTTAACAATCCTTTCTCCTTTTTCAATATTAAATAGGTCTTTAATATAAAACCAATGCCATTTTTTAGTTTTTAATTCCATTTGCTCTTTTATCACAGGTTTCTCTTTGGGATATTCTGGATAAAGTACCATATTAACCCATTTTGGGATTTGTTGAATTGCAGGAATATTTATTTCTCCCAAAGTTTTATTTGCTTGTCTCCCATATGAATACCTAAATGCATTTGCCTTTAAACACATACAATAAAATAATATTTCTTTTTCATTTAATTCTATTCTCGGGGTTAAATAATATAAATCTCTGCCACTATAATAGAACTCTTTTTGTAGGAAGCTGGACATTACAGAACCACCGCCTGCAACGGAAATAGTATTTGCAGGATTAGGATTGATACCTTCAATTAATTTAACTCTTCCAACAACACCATTATTCTTTTCAGTTCTTGCTACAAAAGGAATTCCTCTGGGGTCTTTTTCTATATTGGAAAATTCTAAATTCACGCCATACTTAATATCAAAATACTCCTTAACTTTAACCATTTAATCTACCTCATTTAAAAATTTAAAAGCTACAAACTCTTTTAATGTTTTTTTAAAATCTTCTTCTGTTAATTGAGAGTAATCTGTTTCCATATATGCTTCTGCACACCATTCATCCTCTGGAATAACTACTCTTTTTATACTATGCCCCTCAATTTCTTTCTTATTTCTATAATTATAAATCCAATTTTGTTTTATTTGCCCCCATTTTCCATAGAAATCTATTCTCCCCAAATTCTTTACTTTTATAAAACCATCATCTTTCCAATAACCAAAATAAGTTTCATAACCAGAAGGATGTGGAACGTGGGCTTTGAATACCACTATAGAAGTAACTGTTCCAATGGGATAAAATAAATCAGTAGGCATAGAAAAAACCGCTTTTAAAGTATGCTTCTCTAAAAGTTTTTTCTTCCAATCATAATCCTTCCCAGATTGAGCTAAAATACAATTCATAGGTATAATTGCCACACAAGTTCCATTCTTTTCTAAACATTCTAAATTTTGGTAGATAAATTCTAATTCAGACACACTCTTTGCATAGGGTGGATTTAAGAATCCAATTGTCGGATTGTGTTTTTTAACTTCAGCTTTTATAGATAGGCTTAGTGAATCCCCAAGAAAAATATTAGACTTTCCATCACCACGCATCATCATATTAGAACAAGCATATGTAAACATATCACTTCTTTCCTCAATACCAATTAACTGAACACTTTTAATCCTCTTTTGTTTATTACTATTATTCCCAGCTAATTCTAATAATTTTTTCATTCCTTTAATTAAAAAACCTGCAGTTCCACAACAATTGTCATAAATTATATCATCAACATTGAGATTGGCAATATCAACGAATAATTCAGTTATATGTTGGGGAGTTAAAACTAATCCTAATTTTTTATCTCCATAAACATATCTAATAAATTCTGAATAGAATTGACCTAAAATATCATAACCAATATGTTCATATTGTGTGAATGGAAATACTTTTTTATCTAATTCAAATATCAAGTCTCTTAATAGAGTATTTGGTTCATCTTCTCCAGTTTCATTATTCCTTATTACATTAGATATTGCTAAATTATTGGATTGAGAGATTTTTTGGTATTCACCCATTAAAATTTTTATTCTTCCGCCCATACATCTTTCTTCTAATACTCTTTTAATTGCTTTAAGTAAATCTTCAACTAAATCAGAGGGTTTCTTTTCGATATGATAAGAATTCCTAAATGTTTTATTCTGTAATGCAATCAAAATCCCGCTAACAATAGTAGCTCTTTCATTTTCCGGTATAGAATAATTATATAATTCTTGATTTAATTCGACAGCAAAAATTAATAGGTTACTATCTTTTAATCTTTCCGCCGTTTCTTTTTGTTCAAATAAATTAAGATAATCATAAATTGAAAGTAATTTTTTATCAGGTAATTCTTTTTCTTCTGCTCCTTTTTGTATCAAAAAGTTTGAAACTGTCAGTTTATCCTCACTTTCACCACTAACAGCTATCCCAATAACATTAAAATCTTTTTTTAAAAATTTTGCATAATGTAAAACTCCATCAACTGCATATTTTTCTGTTAATTCTTCACCTTTTTTACTCTTGTGCAGTTTTATTTCTGGTTTACATTCTACAATGATTACTAAATCCATTACTAAGGGGAATGTAATAATAAACTCTGGATATCCACTTTTTCCTGTTCCTTTTTTTGAAGCAGTTTTTAATAGTTCCTTCAAGATTTTATGATTAGTTATTTGTTCTTCAAATTTAATATTTCTAAACATACTGTCATTCTTAAAATGTGTTCTAACAAAATCTTCTGTGATTCGTTCATTAACCATGGTTATCTCTTTCCCTCCAAAAATTCCCTTATCCTCTTTTCTATCCAATCGGAACGATTTATAGAATTCTTCTCGCAAAATTCGTTTAGTCTTTGAAGGAGGTCTTTGTCTATCGAGATGCTTAACTTGTCTTTTGTCACACCCCTCTTTTTCACCTACTTTGTTTATATTTTTAGGTTTATATCTTTTACCATTTGTAAGTTTCATAATATTAATATTACTTCTCTTACTTATAATACCTTTCTCATTTATACCACTAAAAGCATTATCAATATTAATAATGATTATAGAATTACTTCAGCTTCAAGCCTTTCTTAATAAGGTCTACTACTGCCTCATTATTGTTCTTGAATGCCTTGTCAATCTTGTATTTTAAAACTTAATTCAGAAAATAAATGGTTGGAGTTGATTAGAATGTCAGTTTAATTTTTTGGTTGAATTACCAACCTTTAATGCACCAATGTAGGGGAAGGGGAAAGTATATAAACTTTAAGACTTTTCTATTTGTAGATTAATTGAAAATGGGGGAAAGAAATGGGTGATGGACAAGACTTAAATCCTGATTCTGGAAATTATAATGATGTAGGTAATAACACACCTAACGATGAGGGATATGAAGCTGGTTATACTGACCCTATTGAAGCCTATAATACTAGCCATGTGAAAATCTTTTTAGATAACGACCCTATTTTATCAATGGTATGGGAAAAACTTACAGGGATGACTTATGACCATGAAGGTAAATTGGTTAGATATACAGAAGCTAGACCTGAAATTACACTGCAAGGCGCAGATTTTATAATTCGCCATCTGAAACCATTGACTTCAAAAATTGCTACTACGAGCTACATTACGGAAGATGAGGTGCATTCAATCACCAAACATACTCTGCATGATTTAGCTTTTATTCTTGTCGCTTATTCTGCAGAGTTTAAATTAGAGAAAGCAAAAATTCCAAGCATCCTATTCTTTGTTGGTGATTTAATCTTCCTTTCATTAAAGAAAGCCCAAGATGGAATCTTCCTTGACTTTTTCCAAAGCACTACCAAGTTCCAACAACAGGGCAGAGTTGGCGGCGGTGGGAATAATCAGCCTAGTGAAGAGGCAATGTTAGAAATGTTTAAAACGAAAAAATAAGGGGGTATGCAGTATGTCATTTTACGGAGATACATTAGGGCAAATAACAAGTGGGTGGACAATAGATACTAGCGCACTATGGTATTGGATTGGTTTAATTGGTGAATGGATAATCTATGCTGGAGTTATTTATATAGCATGGCAGATTTTCAAATACAAAATTAAGGTTGAGGTTCGCATCTTACGAGCAAACGGACAGGAAGAAGTTACTTTTGATAGAGGCAAGGAGATACGTAAAAATGGCATTCCTAAATTAGTCTTATTAATGAATCGTGTAATCCTAGATATGCCTTCCTATGATTATATCGAGAAGGTCACAGGGCGATTAACTAAGATGCGGATTGTCTATATAAAGGAGGGGAAAGATACTTACACCGTTTGCAAACCCAATGAAGTTAGGCGTGATGGCAGGGCGACTTATACACCAGCCGAACAGCATAAAGAGTTCCTGCTTTTTTTGAATAAAGAAATTGAAGAGAGGTATGATGTCAGGAAGAAATGGGAAGCTTTAGCACCTATGATGTTGCAGATAGGCTTTATCCTTGTTCTAATCGTAGGGTTATATTTCCTGCTTGGTAGCATTAAGGATGTTGCTAATATTGCTTCATCAGCTAATAGCCAAACAGTCCTTGCTTACGAAAAATTAGCCACATCAATGTCAGAGGCGGCGACAAGGTTAAGCCAATGTTCTGTACCTTCAGCCATAACATAAATATCTTTGATGAAAAAACCAGCCTCCAAAGAAAAAGGTTTTTATAGTTCGCAACATATACCTAAAAAGGTAATGTTGGGGGGTCAATAAAGTGTCTTGGGAAATAGCGTCAATCGCAGGGATTTTAGGGTCAGGTTTTCTTTTTCTTTATGCCTCGTCAATCATAGATGAGAACTTCTTTATGGGCAGGTTTCAAAAGTTCCTGCCTTTGTTTAAGACGTTAGCTTTGGTCTTTGGACTGCTTACAATAATTTATGGTTCAACTATGTCATTCCATACATTTAGGGCAAATAATTCTACAATGAACGCTAACGTGTCGGCAGACATAGAGAACGTATTTGAGGGCAACGTCATATTCACTTCGCAAACAACCTATACATTTGTAGCCTTCATTGTCATAATGATAGTTATTTATTTCTTCCTTGAAGCCGCAGGATTAGCTAGAAACACTAAAGAAAAGAAGGCTAAAGGAATGAACAAAAACAATGGAGGTAATAGTTAATTAGTATGTCTCGAAATACTGCGATGGCGAGAGTAAGCGAGGAGTTCCGCAAGAAAGGAAAGAAGATTAGCGCAGAACTCGGATTGAGCTTTCCGCAAATTACAGACAAGATAGCAACGGAAATGGAACGCATCTTTTCCGAACAGCAATTCCTTCGTGAAATTGAAAACCAAAGGTCTAGGCGAAGGAGGAGAAGATAGTGTTACCAAAATATCACAACCAAAAAAACAATAAGCTAAAAAGATTTCTACCATCCTTCCTTCAGAATAGGCGAGGGCAGTATGTTGACTTAGTTATCTTAGTCGTCATACTTTTTGTGATTGCAATAGGTTTAATGATTATTTATAGGTTCTTTATGAATGTGCAGGGTGAACTGGTTAGCAGTGGGAATATTGATGTGACTAAGCAAGAATATATCCCGCTTGAAAGCGGGTATAATTTCGTTAAGGGGTTGGATAAAATCTTTATGATAGCTTTCGTGATGCTTATTCTATCATTGATAATCAGCGCAACATTCATTGAAGCAAGTCCGCAATTTTTTGTAATTACACTAATTATTTTTGTTACAGTAATCGTCATTGCCGCCGCATTCTCCAATAGTTTTGATAACATTATAACTAATCCAACAATGGCTAATGAATCATCCGCCTTCCCTGCAACCAAATTTGTGTTTAATAATTTCCCTGCTGTGATAGTTGCAATTGGAATTATTGTTGGGATAATGTTTTATGCTAAGGTGAGGATTTCGAGATGAAGGACACTAAGCCCTTTATTTTATTATCCCTAATTCTGTTCTTAGTAATTGGTAGTGTAACTGCATACAGATATTTTGAATCGCAATCTCCGACAAGGGGGAATTATCAATTAAGAACTTTTGTTTACGACTTAATGGGCGAAGACCCTCTGGTTAGTTCTACTGACGGCAATCTGTTTTTTATAAGAGGAAATAGTGTCCATTATGAAAACGCTTACGGATTAATGAACGTAACACCGCATACCATTTCTGGATTTAGCGGTTGTTATAACATAGAGGTAATGCCAAAAATAGCAACACAGAATTATGATTGTTACGCTAAAACTACGTCAGGATTATTCACTAACAATAAACTTTATTTTTATACTAACTTTAATTCAACTAATTATACTTACACTTCTACAATGCAAAATAGAACATTTAATTATACCTGTGCCAGTTCAAACTTTGATTATGTAACCACGCCTAACAAAACTGCTTGGTGCAAAGATGATAATGCCAACGCATCATTTGGAAAACAGATTTTTTACCATTGGTTTGAAAGTGCTAATTTAGCGACAAGGACAATCTTTTGGCAAGAACCTGTTATGGTTATTCAAAGTAGTTCAGCACAAATTAACCAAAATGGGTGGTTAGATATTACAAGTTCGGCAAATAAGAATAACCGCAATTATACAGATGAAATATTTTATGACATATATAGCATTACCAGTAAAAGATTAGTTAAGGACACAGGTTATAATTTAAAATGGTGTTTTGAAAAGAACAAGTTAGATAGGACTTTAATATCAAAGAATGAAAAAATAGATTTCTTTTGCAAGAGGTCAGTTGATACTTTTGAGGAGGCGACACAAAGGGGGCAATACCTAATTATAGACCCTTGGTTCAATACCTCTTTTAACTATGTGCAGAATTATTCCTATTTGAATCAAAATGGAAGTTCGTTAGACTTGATACCTGTCTGCGAAACATATAATACTTCTTCGTGGTTAGCACTTCCCTATAATGACAGCATAAGATTTACAGATGAAGCAGGAATAGAAATCCCATCAGAAGTGTTTAACATTACCCAAAATGATTTGGGGAGAGTAAGAGAGTTTACTGCTTGTTTCGTAGCTAATTTCACGCCCAATCAAAACAGAACATTGGGCATCTATTATGATACAGTTATAAAAGGAAAAACAAATTATGCTCCATTGACAATTTCAAACACTAGCACTGATATTGCAATAACTAATGTGGGATTCAATAGTTTCAATCTTCTAAAAGCATTAGGCGGCTTAAATTCAATCAAAGATTGGACTGGACAAGAATACAAGAGAGCCGCAACTAACGGTCATGTTCTTGTTAATCAGATGAACAACTTAATTTTAAATGAAGGCGAAGCAGGATTTGTAAATGGAATGTGCAGAATTGCGGAAAATGGAACTATAAGGATTAAAATAGAATGCCAAAACAATACGGCAAGGTCGGGTATTTTTTCATTTCAGAATTTTACTTTTTATAAGAACTCCTATTTTATTGATGCGGAAATTGGGCATAATCAAGGTAATACGCCAGTATGGAATACCTATTCCCAAGTGGGGTTTGACTTAGGCGAATTGGGTTATAATCTGACGACAGATGCGGACTTAGACGCGTCAGGCGACCAGTTCCCAATGGGTTCAGGTTTACAAAATGAAATTTTCCAGCTCTCAAAAGATAG
>Ga0154761_151_pt1 | contig 10014 bp, 8 predicted proteins | sample Rifle2008BG16ft_FD_105769 | JGI IMG/M metagenome (GOLD analysis project Ga0154761, IMG submission 105769) | Candidatus Levybacteria bacterium RBG_16_35_11 | reverse complement strand
AATATAAAATGATTGTAAGAATAAGTAAGGGCCCTACTGGCATAACTACTTTTTGGAAAGGAAAGTATGCCCTATTATTATTTTTTCTTTTTAAATATTGATAAAAGATAGCGCTTGCAAAAAAGACAACGCTCCCTATAATTATCCCCCATAAAAGCTTATCTATTCCCCAAACCTTGTTTAAAGGATGACCCATTATCCCGGTATAAAATAAAGGTAAAACAATAATGGCATAATAAACTATAGTTATTAATATTTTTCGACCATGAAATTTAATTTTTTTGCGGTTTAAGTAATTTATAGTCCACATTGTCATTGAAACTGTTAATGCTCCAATCCAAAGGCCAGAAATAAGATCGTCAACCTTTAAATACCTGGCAAGACCAACTCCCGCCCCAACTGCAACCGTACAAACAGGGCAAACTGCAAAAGCTCTATCTGGGAATACAAATAATGTGGCAAATAAAAGCCAAAAAAGAGGAGTTATGATTTTAAATTTTGACATGTTTAATATTATAGCAGTTTTTGTTGGCTATTTTGCGAGCACTTGGCGAGCAAAAGAAGATCCCCAGAGTGTAAGCTCAGGGAGCTTCATTTTCTCCCGTTTAAATACAGATGGGTAAGGGCAACTGCCAAGGCATCGCAGGTATCATCAAATTTAGGTATTTCTTGCAAGTTAAGTATTGATTTAACTTTCTCTCCCATTTGTTTCTTTTCTGCCCTACCATACCCGGTAACAGTTTTTTTTATCTGCAAAGGGGTGTAACTGCAACTTTTCACCTTTCCTATTTGTGAAGCTAGAAATATTACTCCTCTTGCCTGTCCAACGGCAAAAGCCGTTTTGGCGTTAGCGCTAAAAAAAACTTCCTCTATGGCAACAATCTGAGGCGTATATTCTTTAATCAGTCGCTTTATTTCAGCAAAGATTTTTTCTAGCCTTTGGGCAACTTCTTCTTCTTTTTTGGTTTCAAAACAATTAAAAGCAACTGCTATTATTTCCCCCTTTTTTTTCTCTAAAACAGCCCAGCCTGTTCTTGCAGTTCCGGGATCTATTCCCAATACTCGCATTTCTAGATTATAACATGATCCCTTGGCGCTTGTATTGAAGCTCTATTTAATGTAGAATATCTTCTTATGAAGAGGCAAAAACTTGAGGTCTCAAAAAGAAAAATAACTGGCAAAAAAGTAAAAAACTTACGCAGAGAAGGAATACTCCCAGCAAATATTTATGGGAGAGATTTTAAATCGCTTGCAATTCAAGTTCCATATAAGGATTTTGAACCCGTCTACAAAGAAGCCGGAGAAACTGGTCTTATCGATATTTCTGTTGATAGCCAAATCGTTCCTGTCTTAATACATAGTGTTCAAGCAGATTATAAAAAGACTCCTCTTCATGTGGATTTTTATAAAGTAAACCTTAAAGAAAAAGTTAAAGCAATGGTTCCTCTGGAATTTATTGGAGAAGCAAAAGCAGTAGTTGATAAAGTCGGCTTATTAATGCAAATTCTATCCGAAATTGAAGTAGAAGCACTTCCTACCGAACTTCCTGAAAAAATTGAAGTAAACGTTGAATCTTTAGCTTTGGTTGATGATCAAATAACAGTTTCCGACTTAAAAGTTCCCGAGGGAGTAGAGGTATTAACAGATGCAACTCAGGTTGTTGTAAAAATTGGAGAATTAATTACAAAAGAAGCTCAAGCTCAGGCAGAGGAAGAAGCCGCAGCCGCAGCAGCAGCCGCTGCTGAAGCCGGAGAAGAAGTAGCCGAAGGCGAGGCTCCTGTGGAAGAAGCCGCAGTCGCCGAGGGCGCCGGCGAACCAAAGGAAAAACCAGAGCAAGAAACAAAAGAAGAAGCTCCCCCTGCCGAAGAAAAAAGTCAGTAATTCTTTAACTTTTTCTGAAGTTCTAAAGCCTCTTTATAAGTCGGGTCCAAGTATAAAGCTTTATCTAGGTAAGTTTTTGATTTTTCAAATTCCCCCAGTCGATACTCTAAAACAGCAAGCTGTAAATAGCCGTCTTTATAGCCTTTAAATTTCTCTGTAATAGATTGCCAGGTTTTTATCTGGCTTTGTATTTTTGCTCTTTCTGAATTTAAAGCTGAATATGTTTTTAAGTTTTTTGCTAAGTCAAATCCAAAAATAGTTATCATAAATATAATAAGAAGACCTGCTAAAGCTACGATTGGATTGAGAATTTTTGAATTCATTTTGTTTCGGTAATACCTCGGTTATTATTCGGGAATTAATTTTATTCTATTTTGGCCATTTACTGATGATTAGCTCTGTTTTTGTTATTCGAGGAATTTTATTCCATAACTCCTCTGTTATAAAAGGCATAAACGGATGAAGCAATTTTAAAGACATTATCCAAACATGCCTTAAAACAATAAGAGCATTCTCATCGCCATTTTTTAATCTTTCTTTTATCTGCTCTACGTAAATATCGGCCAATTTATGCCAAATAAACTCATACAATTGCGCTGCACTATCATGAAATCTATATGAATCTATCGAAGAGGTAGTTTTTTTTATTAGCTGGTTAGTCGCGTTAATTATAGCCTGATCTTCTTTCAAAAGATTTTTGTCCATTTCTTTGGAATAAAAAGATAGGTTTTTCTCTTTAAAATACTCAAGGCTAAATTGCATCTCAATGAATCTTCCTATATTCCATAGTTTATTTGTAAAGTTTCTCATTGCCTGAAGCTTTGGAAAAGAGAGCGATTGATCATTACCAAAAGCTGTGCCATAAACTAAGGCAAATCTAACTGCATCTGCACCATATTTATCAACGATCTCTAAAGGATCAACAACATTTCCTTTACTTTTACTCATTTTTTTGCCAAGAGGATCCTTAACCATTCCATGCAGCACAACCTCCCTGAAAGGGATATTTCCGGTCTTATAAATTCCCACCATTATCATTCTTGCTACCCAGAAGAGCAGAATATCATACATTGTTTCCATCACGGAATTTGGGTAAAAGGATTTTAAATCCTCCTTTTTATTTGTCATTAGGGTTGCAAACGGCCATTGAGAAGAAGAAAACCAAGTGTCAAAAGTATCTGTATCCTGTTTTAGTATTCCTGAGCCACACTTGCATTGTTTTGGCTTTTCTTCTTTTGTAACAATCCAGTTTTTGCAATCTTGACAACTCCATGCAGGAATTCTTATTCCCCAAGCAATTTGCCTTGAAATATTCCAGTCTTTTATGTTTTCTAAAAATTGCAAAATAGTTTTTTTATGTCTTTGGGGATAAAACTTTATTTTATTATCTTTAATCGCTTTAATTGCAGAGCTTGCTAAGGGCCTCATCTTTACAAACCACTGTTCTAAGGGAAGGGGCTCTATTGGATTTTTACATTTATAACAAAGGCCTATTCTGTGAACATAGTTCTCGTTTATCTTTTCAACAAGACCTTTTTTCTTCATCTCCTCGATTACTGCCTTCCTTGCTGCTTTCGCATACATTCCAACAAACATTCCAGCTTTTTTATTCATCTTGCCATCGAATCCAATTACTTGAACCATTTGTAAATTATGTCTTTTTGCTAATTCAAAGTCGTTAAAATCATGTGCAGGAGTAATTTTCACCGCACCTGTTCCAAATTCCATATCAACTGCACTATCCTCAACAACTGGGATCTGTCTCTCTGTAAAAGGTAGAGATAAAAATTTACCGATAAGCTCTTTGTATCTTTTATCTTTTGGGTTAACCGCAACAGCAGTATCTCCAAGCATTGTTTCCGGTCTTGTTGTTGCCACCGTTATAAAACCCTTACCCCTAGCAAGCGGATATTTAATAAAATAAAGGCTTGCGTCTTTCTCTTTATAAATCACTTCCAAATCTGAAAAGCTTGTTCCATCATGCGTGCAGTAATTCACTAATCTTTTATCTCTATACAAAAATCCATCATTATATAATTTTTTAAAAGTCTCATAAACGATTTTTTTAATGTCTTCATCTAAAGTAAATTTTTTCCTTGTCCAATCCAATGAAAAACCTAATCTTCTGAGCTGATCTTCCATGATGGGCCTATTTCCCTGCACAAAGTCCCAGATCATTTTATATAAGGTCTCTCTGTCATAATCAAACCTGCTCTTTCCTTCTTCTTGCAGTTTTTTCTCAAACACAAATTGGGTTTCAAATCCTGCGTGATCTGCTCCTGGAAGCCAAAGTGTTTTACAGCCTTTCATTCTGTGATAGCGAATCAAGATATCCTCAATAACATACATTGCATGACCAAAATGAAGTGGCGCATTTGCGTTGGGGGGAGGAAGAATAATTGAATATGGTTTCCCATTGGGATTTATTTCCGGAGAAAAATATCCCTTTTCTTCCCAGTCTTTATAAATTCTTTCTTCAACTTTTTTGTGATCGTATACTTTATCCATTTAATCGACTAATTCTAGCATAGAATACTTTTAATTTCTGGTAATTGTTGTTTTTTGGTTAATATCTCCTATTGCATCAAAGCTTGCGGTAATTTGATTATTTCTTTTATTAAATTCTTTAGGAACATCTATAAATTTAAAGTTGTTTGCTAGTCTTAGAGAAAGATTTACAGGAAAATTATTTGTTCCTGGTTGTTTATAAAAGTAAAAGCTGTAATAGTTTTCCGCCTTTGAGGAACTAATTTTTTCCAATATGCTGTAGTTTATCTTTATTGTTTTAATCTTCCCGGCAGGGATAATGGTTAAAAACCCATAAACCGTTTTTCCATCCTGAGAGTATTTTTCAATTTCAAGTCCTGTTGGAGGCTTAAAAGTCTTTGACTCATATTGCAAAAAGTTTGTTATGGCAGGGGTCAGATCTTGTTTTTTCCCATCTATTTCAATTGAGCTTATTTCAGCTCCGTTTGGGACTATTATTCTTAAGTAATTTTTATAATCTCCGCCCGGCCATTTTCCGTCGCTTGTGTTTTTGTAATCGATAGTCAGTGTTGAATTTACTTTTCCAGCTTCATCTATTGAAGCTGTTTTTGAAACACTCCTGTTTATAAAATAGTTAGATTTATTAGCTCCTAAGTTTGCTTCATTTATACCTAAAAAGTCAATTATATCTCCGTTTTTTGAAATTAAAGATGGGATTGAAGAAGACCAATTGTTAACTGAAAAAGTGCTTTGTATGCTTTGGTCATCAAAAGCAAAAAGTAAATGTTTCTCTGCGAGTGATTTTTCAAGCGAGGTTAAAAGTGAAAGATATGAAACCTTTTTATCTTTTGCTATTTTAAACTGGATAGCATTAAAAAGTGATCTTAAGAAGTCTTTTTTTTGAGTAGATCCTGGAAAAAAATCTTTTTCTGCGTGAGTTTCAGTTAGATAAAATATATTATCGGCATTTACAGTTTCATTATAGTCATTCACAGAAATTGGACCTATTGCCTCTATTAGGTTTCTTATAAATGTAACGTCAACCGCTATTACTCCGTTCACTTTTTCTCCAGTTTCCAAATTTAGAAAATAGGCAGAAGAAGCTGCGCCTTTTGGAAAGCTTATGTCAAAATTACTATCTCTTAAATACCAATGCACTTTGCTAAGATATCTCCTTATTGCAAATGGAGGCTCTATGTGTCCTTTTAATTGTCCGTCTGCGTCATAAACGTCATGTATCTTAAATTCTTCTACCTTTCCCCTGTCCAATGTTAGTATGCCATATGAACCAATAAAACCCCCACCTGGCCGAAGTTCCATATTGTTTTGAAACAAAACCAAATACTTTCTTTTTCCGTTTAAGCCGAGTAAATCATCCCAGACGTTTATGGTTGCAGAAGCAAAACTCAGTATGCCTTTATATTTTGTTTCATTGGTAAAATTATTTCCATGTAAAGCGGATTGTTTGTTATATTCCTCCAGTGAGTTTTTGGCATCATTTATTAGAGAGGAAAGCTTATTTGTGTTGTTTAAATCCTCTGATTTAATTAAGATTAACATTTGTAAAATGTCTGTTTCCATTTTGGCAATTGTCTTTCCAAACTCAATGTTTCCGGCTATAAATTGCGTTTGAGTTGAAAAACCCAGAGCGGCTAATTCAATTAATAAAGGTTTTGAAAAAAACTCTGCCTGTTTAAACTGTTTTTGGGCAAACGAAGAATAATTGACTGCTTGTTTTAGATTCCCCTCTTTTAAAGCTCCCCTTGATGCATCTAAAGCATAAGCCCCAACAAATATACTTGGAAAGGTTAGAATCATTGGTAATAAAGCTAATAATAAAAGAAATCCGATCGTCTTTAAAAATAAATGATTTTTCTTTTTTTTCTCATCAAATTTTACAATCGTTTCAATTTTTAGATTATCGGTTTTTTTAAAATCCAAAAGCTCGACCTGTTTTAAGTTTCCTTTAAAGGATAGTTATCTCCCAATACAAATTTTCCTCTTTCGTCTAATATTTGATTCCCAATTTCCTTATCTGGTTTAATAAAGTCTATTTTTATGTGAGGATTGGCCTTTTGTATTTCGTGTGCAAAGGAAAGGTGGGAAAATGGGTGTTTAGCAAAAATATAATTTAAAGTGTTTTTATCGTCTCCGAAAACCACACCTATAATTCCTTCGATTGCATCCTCAAACAAAACAGGATAAAAAACCCCTGTTCCATCTCCCCAAACATCAACTCTTTCTTCCTCTCTTGCTTGTTTTATAAATTTATTTGAAAGTGTTTGAAAGAGCAGATGTTTCTTGTTAAATATATCCCCTAAAATTAACACTTTCGCCCTGTGAAACCTGCTGATGTCTTCTATTAAGTTATCGTCCTTCTTGTTTAAATCGCTAATAAAGATAAATTCTGTTTTATCTTCATCAGCTTTTTTTGCAAAACTTAAAAGAGAAGATCTAACCCAAGAAGTTACATCATCAATAACGAAAATATGAGAATATGTATTATCGGGGATTGATGCAGGCTTGTCTTTAAAGGGAATAAAAATAATGTTTTCTTCCTCTTGAGGGTTTTTTTGACTGATGAAAATAACCAGGGCCTCTTGCTTAAGTTTTTCGAGTAAGGCTTCGCCTATAATTCCTTCTTTATCGATGATAAGAATAGGAGACAAGTTTTCTTGAGTAATTTGGGCAGGTTCCATGCAAGATAATTGTAAATGGATTAGAAAAGATTGTCTAGGGCAAGGTTTACCAGTTTATCTGCTTCGCGATTTTTTTCTCTGGGGATAAGATTATACCGCACTGGATGTTGTATCTTAGCCTCTTTTTGTCGAAGCTCAAAGATAAATTTTCTTATTTTTTCATTCTTCACTTTGAAAATGCCAACAACCTGAGAGTAAACAAGTTGAGAATCCAAAAAAAAGTTTATTTTTATTTCTTTCTCAAATTTTTTTTGGTTATCTATTAGCCAGTCTAATCCCATAAGCAGTCCCATGTATTCAGCCTGGTTATTGGTCGCCTTACCGATTTTTTTCGCACGCTTTGCAAGAACGTTTTTATGACCATCAGTTATGTAAATTCCAATTGCTGCAGGACCGGGGTTTCCTCTTGACCCGCCGTCTGCAAAAATGTTAAGTTGTTTCACTTTCAGTTTCCCTTTCTAATATAATTTTAAGATTAAATAGCTTAACTCCTAAAATAATCATTACCATCAATTCTGTTACTCCTGTAATAATAGCAGATGCAAGATACGAATAACTTGGGATAAAAATTAAATTAAGCAAAACATTTACGAAAGTTGAAATTAAATATGTCCACATTAAAAATTTCTGCCTGCCTAAGGTTATTAAACTCCATTGTAAAATACTGGTCACAAAAAATATTGGTAAGGAAAATAAAAGATAATTGAAGGGTAAAATAGAAAGCACATATTCTTTTCTTATCAACGTAAATAAGGGTGAGAGGAAAAGAAATGGAATTACTAAAAATAGCCCAATTAGCGCAAATACGAGAATGTAATTTTTGACCAGAAGAAAAAACTTTCTGGTATTTTTTTTGTTTTCTAACAAAAAGGGGTAAAGAGAGTTTGATAAAAATAACGGCAGAGCAACTAGAAAGTCAAAGAACTTATATGATAGTCCATATACCCCAACGTCCTGACTTGTTTTTAAAAGAGAGAGAAGAATTGCATCGACTCTAAAATAAACAAGATTAAAAACAAGCATTACTCCAAGAGGAAAAGAAGCTAAAATCATTTTTTTAGAAAAAGTGTAATTGAATGAAAATGGCAAAATTTTTCTTCTCGCAAGAATGATTCCCAAAAAAGCGGTTATGATTGAACCGACCAAGTAGGAAGCAATCACTGTAAGAATTGACCCTTTTAAAGAAACAATAGCAATGACTAAAAGTAGATTTACTAGTGAGCCAGCAATTATTGTATATGAATAAAGGTTGTACTTTAATTCTTTTTGAAAGATAGCTGAGGTTGAGTAAATAATTGACTGAAAAAACAAGGTAAATGAAAATATAAAGATACCAAGCTTAACCGGGGTAGAAAAACCTATCCCAAGCAGCAAGTTAAAAGGAAGAAGCAGCGCGATTAGGTTTGAAATAATAAAAACAAAAAGTGAGAGAAAAAGTCGAAGGTAAAATATGTCTTTAAAGTGTGAAAGATTTTTGTCTTCTCTTAAAAAAATTGCGTTTATGCCAAAATCGATAACTAAATAAAAGAGGGCAACAAAGGAGGTAATTTTTATGAAATCACCGTAGCCAGTCACTCCAAAATACCTTGCTATAAGAATTGTAATTAGAAATCCTGTCCCTGAAGAAAATATTTTTGCCAGAATTTGCGAGGAGGTATTTTTTGCTATTTTTTTGTGCATATTCTTGTTTTCGAGCTGAAAGCAAGAAAAGACGTCGTAGACGTCATTCTATATTATACCTTAGTTTTGAATAAGAAAGGCCAAGGACAAGCGCAAAAAGAAGCTGCCCTTGCTGTAATGTTAAAAAATAATGATCAAAAAAACCTAATATTAAAATTTCAATTAGAAGAATTCCTATTAGATAATTTTTAATTTTAAGTATCTTTCTAAAGGTCTTAAAAAGAAGAAAAACAAAAAAAGAAAATCCAATTATCCCTATTTGGGATAAAATTAAAAGGTAAATGTTATGAACGGGTTGGATAAAAAATGTTTTTTGTTGAATTATAAAATCAGGTAGACTCGGTAAAAAACTATTTATGCCAACTCCAAAAAGTGGATTTTTTAAAAACATTTCAAATGCCGCATTAAGAAGCTGCAATCTTAAAACTACCGAAAGGTCACTAAGAGGAAAGATTAAAAACCGAACACTGAATGAAGAAATGAAAATAAGACTAAATGAGAAAATTAAAATAAAAAAATAAAGTAGGGAATTTAGTAAGAAATTTTTTCTCTGTTTAAAAAGTAGGAAAATTTTCATAGCAATGGTTATTAGAAAAATTAGAATTGCGATGCGAGATAAGGTTAAAAAAAGAGCAATTGAGCCAATAACTAACAACATCATATAAAAAGGCTTTAGCTTTTTAAAAGAAAATATAATTAAAGTAATTATAAGTAAAAGAAAACCGGCAAGCACATTGGGATGGGAAAAAGTTCCATACGGGCGAAGAATAAGTTCTCCATTTATGGAGGCATTGGCAATTCCAGGGGTTTGACCGTTAAAAGTTCGCTCTCCTAATAGGTAAAAAACAGATCCAATAGATCCTTTGTTAAAAAATTGAAAGACAGAAAGCAGGCTCTCAAATAAAAAGGCAGCGCTAAGTATTTTAATCAGATTTTCTTTTCTAACAAAGCTTGCTAAATAAATTGAGAAAAAGGAAAATTCAAAAATCTTTAAAAGTCCATAGATACCTACTTGCCAACTTTTAACAAAAAAAATACTTGCAAAAAGATATGCAAAAAATAAAAACAAAACTTTATTTATCCTTATTTTCTTTTTCCCAAGAAAAGTTATAAAAAAAAGTAAGATTATTAAGATATCTGTTGCATAAATGGTCGGGGAAAGATAATCTACTCTTATTCCATAGACATAAGAAAATTCAGGCCAAAAATGGCGGCCGAATTGAGAAGGCAAAAGCAAAAGAATTGAATAAAAAATTACTTTTTCTAA
>Ga0154761_111_pt2 | contig 10123 bp, 10 predicted proteins | sample Rifle2008BG16ft_FD_105769 | JGI IMG/M metagenome (GOLD analysis project Ga0154761, IMG submission 105769) | Candidatus Levybacteria bacterium RBG_16_35_11 | reverse complement strand
AAAGGCGAGATCGATACAAAAGAGTTTGAACAGATGAAGAAAGAACTTGCTTAACCACTTCCTCCAGGACAGGGTTATGTTAAAAAACTCTGTGGGTCATTTTGCTCCGAGGAATGTTACCCTGAGCGAAGTCGAATGGGAACGATGTTAGAACCTATTACCTACATCTAAAATCCATTGCAAAATAACTTTTACACTGGGTATGTTATGGCCTTAATTCAATTACATGTACAGATTCTATAAGGGCCACCCGCTGTTATGTTGTCCATCTGTGCATAAGTAGTATCGCTCGGGCAGCTGCATGAAGCAGGCACAATTACCCCGGATGTTTTAATACCGTTTCTCACAGAATTACAGGGGGTTGCTGTCTGGGCAGACGTGGCGGGACAGGCGGATCTGGGGGCATTCTCCACATTCTCCACATTCTTCACGTTTACATTGTCGAGATCTATTTTGGGCAAGGTGATATACCCCATCTCAGATAGTATAAAGGTGATAACTACAGCCAGAATAATTAGGATTGGAATTAATTGCATTATCTTGGGTGACTTTGATTTTACCTGCGCTGACTGATCACCTTCTTCCTTCTTCATATCATCTTCCAATCCGCCAAATGCAATATATAGAAAAAGTCTCCAAACCGCTATTAAAATTAAGAAATACGAGGTCAATCCTATCGCAATATAAACAATATTTTTCTGTAATATATCAAGAGCGCTTTTTTGCGATGTATCACAAATATTTATTTTCCCACTTAACAAAAGGAATATGACTAATATCGGAAGTATTAAAAAAAATACTTTCGTCGCCCGATATAACAACTTCTTTTCTAAAAATGATTTTTTGATTGACACAGTTTTTAAACTATTTAGATTATATATTATAAGTTAAAGACTATGGGTTGTCAATTTTATTGTTTTTTGAGGCTAAAATGGTGACTCCGTGAGATGCCTGCTTGCCTCGCTGCGAAGCGGGTCCACCTTTAGAGAGCTTACCCTGAGTAAAATCGAATGGGGACGTTTACGCTGAGAATAACGAAGGGTTTACTCTGAGTGGAACGAAGAGATGTTAGAACCTATTTAGCTAGCTTTGCTTAATTCCCAGAAGCCTGCGGTACTAATTTTTTCTCCGTGCTTTTTCATTGTTTAATTTAAATAAAAGTGGCTCTCTTAAAGTTGTCTCAAACATCTCTTGAAAACCCATTTTGATTCTGTTTATACTAACTTATAGAGAAGGTATGATTTATCTATTTGGAGCCATAGCTTTGCTTGTTATACTTGACTCTTTAAGAGGATATTTAAAGGCTAAAAATAAAAAAAGATATCTTATTCAGCTTTTTGTTGGGCTTCCTCTGATTATTCTCTTACTTTTTCTTTTTGGCCCTCTTTTTGTTCTCTCCCCAATTAAAATTGGTTACTCAACCCTGAAAACTGATAATATCACACTTTATTATCCTGGAAATAGCATTGATATGGCCAAAGATACAATGATTCAATTAAAACAAGCAGACGAAATGAATAGGCAGCTTTATAAAACTACTTATCCGATGCCCGTAGTCTTGGCTAAGTCTGAGTTTGATATGCTTCGGCTTGGTTCATATCCGTATGCCGGAGGGACAGGTAGCGAATTAACTATAAATATTCGTCCCGGGAGAATGACTACAGGAAGAATTGCCCATGAGATGTCGCACCGTAATTTAGCCATGCTTACCGGCAAATCGATTCCTTCCCCTAACTGGTTCAATGAAGGCTTAGCTTCCTATATCGGTAAGATGGATGCGTACAAAAAACCCAACGAGCTCCAAGCAGACCTAAGAGATAGAAGATATGCGCGAGATATTCTCAATATGCGCGGGATTTTAGGTTCTGCGATATGGCTTAAAAAAATCAACATTGACAAAGCAGGTGGAGTCCTCTACGGACAGAGTTATTTGATGGTTAAATATCTTTTTGACAAATACGGCCAGGATAAAGTCTATAATTTTGTGCAGTCTTTAAAAAATAATGATTTTGAAAAAGCTTTTATTCAATCTTTTGGTATGACCGAGGAACAATTTCTGCAAGAATTTACCAACTATATCCAAAACTATACAGATTAGGGTGGAAGTTTAATTGACAACATTTAAGTATCTATATACACTATTATTAAATGAGTAAATTTTATAGATTTCTTACTTTTTTAACATTTTTTTTGGTCCTCTTCGCCTTTTTGTCTTTCCCCAGTCAGGCTCATGCCGCCCCTCTGAATGATATTTTTACCTCTCCTGACTCTTTCATTGTCAAAATTCAGGAAAGAATCGAATCTTTCTTTGCGTTTACTACGGATCGAAAAATCATTGTTTTGGAAAAACAGGCGGAAAGAAGGCTGGCGCAAGCAGAAAGCCTGGTCAAGGCAAAAGATATTGGTAAAGTCTCATCTTTAATCAAAAGTTATGAAACTCTTAAGGAAAACCAGGGCAATTTGATAAAGGAGGCATCAACAACAGTTCCAGCCGAAGTAAAAGAACACACCGTCCAGCAACAAGCCAGAATTGAGAATATTAAAAAAGATCTGTCCAAGGAAACCAAAGAAATAATTGAAAACAGCCAAAGAACAGTCATAAAAACAGTGATAGATAACCTACAAGATGAAAGCGGAACAACAGAAATTGAAAACGAAGCAAGCGAGTTCGCTGAAGAAGTGAAGAATGTTTTAGATCCGGGGAGCAACATCTTCGCTCCAGGAACTAATGAAGTTACCCCTGGTACTCTCAATGTTGCCCCGGGTGCTTCCGAGGTCGCTCCAGGTGGAAATGATATCCAACCAGGAAAAACAGATATTGTTCCTTAACGCTTCATCTCCCACCCCACGACTAAAGCTCAACCGAAACCTAATTTGAAATCTAAAGCTTATATTATTTTACCCGCTATTGGATTCCCTTCACTTGTTTACCTTTCGCCTTTTTATTCTATTCGAATACGGCTCAAGGGGCACTTTGGGAGGGCAGGCGGACCAGGAAAATCAGGTTCAAAAATTACCCAAAAGACGTTCTAGATTCAATTTGCATCAAAAATTTATCAGAAAATTGAATTGAAATAGCCTGGAAGGCCACAAGGTTCTAAAATTGACAGCTCAACTCAGTGTGTCGGTCAAGAACCATTCGGGGTCATAGTCTGTCTTTTATCCAGACTAAATCCTCCTTCATTTAAACTTCGGCGGGACAAGTGAGAAAAATGAGACCGTATAAAAAGGGGTTTTACAAGAAAGATAGTTAACCTTCTCGTAACATAACTACTATTGATATATGGCAAAATATATGGTAGTATTGTAATATCTCATGAATACATCCTTTGAGTGGGACGATAAGAAAAGCTTAGAGAATGTAGGAAAGCATGGAGTTGATTTTCAAACTGCTCAATATGCTTTTATTGATCCTAAACGTGTAATTGCTAAGGATCTCGCGCATAGCAAAATAGAAAAAAGATATTATTGTTTCGGAAAGGTGAAAGGAGGTGTATTAACGGTTCGTTTTACATACAGAAACAAATGCATCAGAATAATTGGTGCGGGTTTCTGGAGAAAAGGAAAAGATATATATGAAAAGCAAAATCAAATATAGCAATGAGCCAATAGAGGCAAGAGTAATTAATGATTTTTTACCTAGTCCTGATGAGCTTAGCTTAAGTGATAAAAAAACAAAAGTTACGTTAACTTTAACTCAAAAAAGCTTGGATTTTTTTAAGGCTTCTGCTAAAAAACACAATGCTTCGTATCAAGCAATGATCAGAAGACTTATTGACTACTACGTTGTAAATCAACAAAGAGCTTAATTAAGACTATTTCTAATAAGCCTCTAAGATCAACTAAAAGCCAACCTTTGAGGTCATAGTCCGAATCCTAGGTCTGAGTCAGCTTTGAGGGTAAAATCCGGTCCGAGAGTTTCTCAAAAAAATGAGGTCTTTAGAAAGCCTTAATAGGCTAAATAGAGACCTCGGTCAGTTGGCCATGCACTAGCTTGCTCCCCCTAGTAGACTTATTCATTAACCGAGAGATAGAATGCTATTTTCAGTTTGTCAAATCAAGATTAATAACCATATCAAACAATGTCAGTTGCTCCGAGAGATAGACGATGTTAAAACTATTTAAACCAGCAATTCTACCTCTAGTTCATTTCTAAATGTTTTCCTAAAAAACACTACAGTATCTACAGCATTATCTCTATAAAGAATTGCCTTTAGGTCGTGACAAAAAATATTTCCATCACCAATTTTAGAAACAACATCAGAGCTGTTATAAATTCCGAAATGCTTAAACTCTACCTGTCTCCCTTTATCAGGAAGATCGCTTATACAAGCGTATCCTACGACATCTCCTGGTTGTGGCAGATCAACTATTGCATACCCCTTAGAAGCTAGGAAATCACAGGTTTGGGAAAAAAGACTTCTTTTCCATTCCTGCGATTTCTCTGGATAGATAGGCTGAATGGCCCAAGGCTCGCCTTTTACTGTTCCAAATGCATATTGCACACATCTATATCTTCTGTCTTCATAACGATCTCTTATTTCTATAACTTCATGGATTCCGACTATCCCAATCGCAATCAAAAAAGTTATATCTGATAATTTTTCGTCAGGCAACGTTTCAAATATTTTTGCTAAAGTTGCCCTTTGTCTAACATTTCCAATCTTCATCCATGAACAAACAGTCCCATTTTCCTCCAGTTCAATTAGGCTTCCATGTAGACGACTCGATTGAGAAGCTTCTTTTAATAACCCAGACATAGGCGGAATTATATCAGATGTTCTATGGCAGTCAAGGTAAAAATTCTGAGACTAAATCCTGAGCTCCCCGAGCCTTGGATTATTATACCGGTAAAAGTCATAGAATCATTCCAGAATTTAAGCTACATTGGAGAATTAAGACAAAGATGGGAGGAGATTAAAAGATTACAAATAAATCCTGCCATTGTTGCCATCATCCCCCAAAACCTCTATAATTTACCGGGATAAAAAATTATGGTCGCAGTTAAAAACGAGGGAATAATTTTAGAGAAAACAAGTCTAAAATTCGAAAATAAGGGAGTTTTCAACCCGGCCTGCATCCAAGTGGGTGATATTACCCATATGTTCTATCGGGCAGTTAACCGAAATGATATTTCTTCCATAGGTTACTGCCAATTGGTCGATAATAAAGTAGTTAAAAGACTTAAGGAGCCAATTCTTTTTCCTGAATATAGCTATGAGAAAAAGGGAGTAGAAGATCCAAGAATCACTTTTTTAGATGGAATATATTACCTCTTCTATACAGCCTATGATGGCAAAAATGCTCTTATTTCCTACGCCACAAGTAAGGATCTTGTCCATTTCGTCAAACAGGGTCCTATCTCGCCGAAAATCTCTTACGATGACGCCGAGGACATTTTCCGTGGATCAAAAGTCAGAGAGAGATATACCATGTTCGAGATGTTCTATAAAGAAAGGGGAGGCAAGGACATCTTACTATTTGAAAAAGATGCCTCCCTCTTTCCCCAAAAATTCAACCACAAATTTGCTCTTTTCCACCGAATCTTACCCGGAATCCAAATTATTTACTTTAACAGTTTCTCTGAACTTACTAAAGACCGCTGGCGCGATTATTTCAAGAATTTAGGTGATTTTATTGTACTTGATCCTCTCTTTTGGTTTGAAAACCGCAATATTGGTGGTGGTTGTCCTCCTATTGAAACAAAAGACGGATGGCTTATTATTTATCATGCGGTGGAAGATATCCCTTTTGGGAAAATCTATCATGCCGCTGCCGCCCTTCTTGATCTCAAAAATCCCTTAAAAGTTTTGGGGCGATTAAAAGAACCCCTGTTTTCTCCAAAGGCGCCCTGGGAAAAAAGTGGCGTTACTAATAATGTTGTCTTTCCAACTGGCGCAGTAGTAAGAGATAGAAGACTTTATATTTATTATGGAGCCGCCGATAAATTAATCGCCGCAAAATCTGTTAACCTCATAGAGCTGTTGACTGAACTTGCGAAAAGCCCCTAAAACTATGAGCACTGACCAGCAAAATAAATCTTGGATCGTCTATCTTTCCACCTTCCCGCCACGAAAATGCGGTATAGCTACCTTTACCGCCGATCTCACTAATACCATTGATCAAATGTTCCAACCATCGCTTGAATCAAAGATTGTCGCGATGAATCTTACTGAAATAAGTCATCTTCCCTATCCTGACAAAGTAATTTCCCAGATAAGCCAACCTCGTGAAGAAGACTATATTAATGCTGCCTACAAAATCAACCAGCTCGAGAAGGTAAAGCTTGTCAATATTCAACATGAATTCGGTATCTTCGGGGGGGAATATGGTTCACATCTGCTTTTACTTCTAGAAAAACTTCAAAAACCGGTTGTTACCACATTACACACTGTTCTTCCTGCTCCAGACGAAAGGATGCGTAACATCGTCCAAACTATAATGAAATATTCGAAAGGAATAATCGCCATGACCCACTACTCAAAGAAAATTCTTGTGAAGGATTACGGGCTAGATTCTGATCGAATTCGAGTTATTCCTCATGGAATCCATCATGTTCCCTATAACACTAGTGAGCACGCAAAGTCTATTTTAGGCTTTTCTAACAAACTGATCCTTTCAACCTTTGGACTCATTAACCCTGGCAAGGGAATAGAGTATGTAATCGAGGCCCTGCCACCGATAGTAGAAAAGTTCCCCAATGTTCGACTCCTTGTCATCGGTGTTACCCATCCTGTTGTTTTGGAACAGGAAGGTGAAAACTACCGTAATTTTCTTATCAAAAAAGTTTATGAACTTGGTCTAAGCGGCTACGTTTCCTTTTATAACACCTATCTTGATTTAAATGATCTCCTTGGATTTTTAGAGGCTACCGATGTCTATCTTTCTACCTCCTTAAATCCAAACCAGATTGTCTCCGGTACTTTATCTTACGCCCTTGGCAGTGGTCGTCCGGTCATATCTACAGCCTTTGCCCAAGCCAAACAAGACATCACGAATGAGGTCGGCATATTGGTCGACTTCAAAAACCCGCAGGCTTTCACCGATGCCATCATTAAATTATTGAGTAATGATCAATTACGTCTGCAGATGGGTAAAAATGCTTATTTCCGCACCAGACATATGACTTGGCAAAACGTTACCCTTTCCTATCTGAAGTTTTTTTCGCAATTTGTGCCGGAGCTAACCCTGGGGCAAAGAAAACTTCCACCCATAAAGTTTACGCATTTGGCTAAATTGACTGAAAATTTTGGCATTATTCAGTTTGCCAAGCTTATTGAACCAGATCTTTCTTCCGGATATACCCTAGATGATAATGCCCGAGCCTTACTTCTTGCCACTCTCCATTATAAAAAATTTGGGATTCCCTCCTCACTGAAACTTGCCTCCGTATACCTCGACTTTCTTTATCGGGTAGCCAAACCCGATGGTTATTTCAATAACTATGTCAATTCAAACCGCGCTATTGATAAGCAAAGAAGTATCCAGGAAAACCCAGAAGATCCCAGTACCAGGGCTCTATATGCTCTTGCCGTGGTCTCAACTACCAAACAAATCCCCAAACGCATAAGACATCAAGCCCATTCCTTATTTGAACAGAGTTCCCGGAAAAACATTGCTTTCTCCTCACCTCGTGCTATCGCTTTTTACATTAAGGCTCTCAATTGCTTGCTTTCAAAATGGAAAGAACCTAAGACTCTCGCTGTATTAAGAGCCTACTGCGAACAACTTATAATTTTATATGAGAAGAGTCGATCGCCGGACTGGGAATGGTTTGAGCATTATTTAACATATTCAAATGCCATCCTACCAGAAGCACTTCTCCTCGGATACAAAATAACCGGTGAGAAAAGATATCTCGAAGTGTCTGAAAAAACCTTCAACTTCTTAATTAAACATACCTTTAAGGACGGTATGTACATTCCTATCGGCCAAAGTGGCTGGTTTCCCAAGGGAGAAACAAGACAGTATTTTGACCAACAGCCCGAAGACGTCACCGCCACCATAGAAGCTCTTAATACAATGTTCCTAGTAACACACAAGAAGCATTACAAAGAATTAGCGAACATCGCATTTAGCTGGTTCTTGGGGAATAATGTTCTTGGGCAGGTTGTTTATGATCGTACTACTGGAGGATGTTATGATGGGGTTGGGAAAAAATTTATTAATCTAAACCAGGGTGCCGAATCTACAATTTCTTACCTTTTAGCCCGCCTTTCTTTCGAGGACTAGATCCAGCACTCTCTGTTAGGTTTTAACTCGCTATTGGATTCGGACCAGGAAAATCAGGTTCAAAAATTACCCAAAAGACGTTCTAGATTCAATTTGCATCAAAAATTTATCAGAAAATTGAATTGAAATAGCCTGGAAGGTCACCAGGTTCTAAAATTAACAACTCAGACCTGTGTGTCGGTCAAGAACTATTCGGGGTCATAGTTATATTATCCAGGATTTAGCTCACGGGTCAAAGGTAATGGCGGGACCGGGAATTGGTGCGCAGCTACCCGAATACACAAACACTCGCCAGTTAGGATCGCTTGATGCATCCCCGCCGGTGAAACTGGTTAATGAGGTTGTGGCACGCGTTGACCAACTTCTACCGTTTTGTCTCTGAACTCTATAGCTTGAGGCACCCGTAACAGGATTCCAAGCAAAAGAGACAGTCCCGCCTCTTGTTGGGTTCGTATCTGAATTGCTCACGATAGTTGGAGCGGCGCAACTTATTGGAGTGGGCGTTGGGGTCGGCGACAGACTGGGTGTAGGCGTTGGAGACACAGACAGTGAGACTGCATTTTCAGCATTTACCCGGCCAGCTGACCAGTAAGTTCCCGTTCCAGGAATCCTATCTGCAGTTGATTCTATTCGTGCCCTAACTGAGGATGCAGACTGGTTATAGTTGGACGTCCAGACTAATCCGGCAACCCCTGCCACTATTGGCGTTGACATAGAAGTGCCGGAAGCATATTTGTAACAAACAGTTCCATAACATTCCGGTTGTGGACTGGCATTGCTCGTTGTATCCTTCCAGGTAGAAAAAACATAGGCTCCCGGAGCGGCAATATCTACCCATTTTGAACCATAACTTGAAAAATATGCTCTTTTGTCCTGATTGTCAGTAGCTGCTACTGCAATGGCATTTGTATATGCAGCAGGGTAAGTGTAAGATGAATTGTTTGAATTTCCGGCTGCTGCCACAACTACAACACCTTTGTTCCAAGCATAGTTGACTGCATTCTCTAAAGTGGTGGACGATGCAGGACCACCTAAGCTTAAATTAATAACTTGTGCTCCATTGTCTGTTGCCCAGATAATACCGCTGGCTACCCAGGAATAAGCTCCTGAACCAGTGTCGTCCAACACCTTGCCGTTAAGCAGTAAGCACCCTGGGCAAACCCCTGCAACCCCATCACTGTTATTGGTTACCGCTGCCACAATACCAGCAACATGAGTTCCATGGCCATAGATATCATTGGTTCCTGATGCTGAATTAGTAAAGTCTTTTCTATCAACAACCTTGCCAGACAAGTCCGGATGACTTTCATTAATACCGGCATCCAAAATAGCGACTTTTACTCCATTTTGAGTCGTATCCCATGCAAAAGGCGCATCAATGTCCGCATCTACTTTTCCAACCACGCCATTTATTGTTTGACCGATATTTTCCAGTCCCCACTGTCTGTCAAAAAAAGTATCGTTTGGAGCGGAAAGTGCCTGGGCATAATAGTCTGGTTCAGCAAATTCAATGTTAGGATTTTTTGACAATGCACTTAAAATCGTGTCCTGAATAGTCTCAGGAACTTTAAGTGTCAATACGTTTAGTTTGTCCATCCTTTTGAGTATTCTTGCACGATGAATATTAATTTGCGTATCAATTTCTTGTTGAGAAGTACCTTGCTTAAATTTAACCAATATTTGTCCAGGAACGCGGGTATTGCCCTGAGCTTTTGTTTCTTGTGGAAGATCTAACAAACCAAAAAGAAGAAATAGAAATATAACAAAGAGGGATAGGACTGCTAACTTTTTCATAACTTAACCTGATTATATACAATTAAAATAAAATGTAGCAACCATTAATAAAATCAATTTGGATGAGGCTCGCTTGGCATATTAAGAACCAACTGGC
>Ga0154761_160_pt2 | contig 10289 bp, 8 predicted proteins | sample Rifle2008BG16ft_FD_105769 | JGI IMG/M metagenome (GOLD analysis project Ga0154761, IMG submission 105769) | Candidatus Levybacteria bacterium RBG_16_35_11 | reverse complement strand
AAAAAAAAAAAGAAAAAAAACTTGACTTAAGAATACAAAATAAAAAAATTGAATAAAAGAATACCTTCGCAAAAAACACCCGCTAACATGAAAGTTTACTAGAACTAGGAAGAGCATATGAAGATGCATGAAATAGACCCGAACCCTGAAGAAAAACAAGAAGTTGAAGCTAACGTCGGTAGATAGTTCGATGCAATTTTGCGCAAACACGTCACAGCTGGAAACATGCAAGCTAACTTTGTGAGTCTGTTCACAACAGCGTCGAAATTCAAGGAAGGAAAATGGTCATCAATAAAGATAGGTCTGAAAGCGGAGAACACTTAGAACAAGAGCTTCGTACCTTGGATTTGGTAAGCCAGCTGGGTGGTTTCAGAATTTGGTGTGATGAAACCTGCGAAGGATCAGTACTCATTTGTGACAAATATTGGTGGGTAAGAAGCAGACAATTTGCGCGCGCTTATCGAAGCACAACCTACAGATAATTGGGAATATCGATTTTGACGATCACCCAAAAATATTTTTTTGTTTTTTCATCTATATATTGTCATGTTTTCCAATGAAAAATTAATAATTAATATTAGCAAAACTTTTAAAAAAAAATGAATTCCATTTTAAAGTCGTATTATTAACCATTTGCGAGGAAGGCTACAACTTCCTTGTAATCAGTGATTAAAAAATAGGACCCTGTAAAAAAGAAAGAAGAACCAATTGTCTAGTAGAAAGAATCGAAGATGGAGGTGGAGCGAAGTATTTCACCTTGGTAAAAGAATAGTGTGAGTGAATAGTCCAAGAAAATAACACGTGTCAACGGTAGATTTGTCAGTCTCACAGGTGATCAGAAAAAGAAGAAAGTCAAGTTTGAGAAAGTTTGGAAACCAGAATATCGTATACTCAGTATTGAATATCCTTTACTGATCAAAGAAGGTGTGAATTGTAAGAAGAAGTGGATTGTAACATTTACATATTTGGACGAATCTAATAATAAGAAACATCGTAAATAAGTGAGATTTGGGAAACAGAACGTTGAAGACTTTGTAGATCATCATGATTTATAGAGAAAAGAGAAATTCTTGAATAACTTACGTAACCCCAACAACCCTTTCAGAGGGAACTTCTGGGCTTTACATTTACTGAATGATAGTGATGATATGAATTAGAATTATACTAAATTAATTATGTAAATTTAATGATTACTACGTGTATATATGTACATATTATATATTATATGTCAATAATTTCTTCTTTTTAAATATCTTTTTTATTAAGGTGGTTTCGACCGCTACCGACGACGAGGTGTGTATTATTCTTATTCTTCTTACACATCTTCAAACTCTTCTTCCATAGGTTCTTGATATCCAGAGGTTTATAATTTTTTTTAGCGAGGTTCTTCTTCTTCCATTATATCGTATTCAATTTATCGAGGTGGTTGTGGTTGTTGAAACTTTTCTGCTGCATATTAGACAGCTCGCTTCACACCCTTCGCCGCTAATTCACGTCCCATTTCTTCTCCGCGTCCCATATCAAAACCGATGGTATTTCCAATACCTCTCATGACAGTCCCCAAAAGACCTTCTCTCTAACCTATTTAACCTAGTCTCTTACCCAAACCACCTGCAATATCTCCTAAGACAGAGGCGCCTTTTTGAATAAGAGTGGGAGCGACACTCGCCAATAGAGTCTTACCAGCCGAAGCTAAAAAAGGTAATAAAAAAGCCATTTTTTTTTTAAAGTTTTTTTCAATGATTTTTTAATTTAATTTCGTCAAAATTTCTATAATATTTATCTGAAATTTTGTTTATATATAAAAAAGGTCTTACACCATTGCGAGCTTCAAACAGACTAGGAAGTATTTTTTCCCAATATTTACTATCCAAGACAAAATTATCTTGCTTGACCTATTTCCAGTCTTCCTGATTCAACTTGAATAGAAATAAACCTGTGTAGATACTTCTGAACACTGTAGGTAAGAGAATATATTTCTGAGTGGTAATGATGATATGAATACAACCTGCATTTTATAAGAGATGTCTTCGATTAAAGAACAGATTTACAAGTTGAGGATTGTTCCGATTCTTGTTCAGATCACCTATCATATCGTCAAATATAATTAATAATTAAGGTCTCATATATCCTTATTTATTCAAGAGATTGATGTTCTCAAAGAGCCAGTCGAGATCAAACTTGGAGGACCAATTTGTCTCGTCTAATTCCAAGTCCTATATTTTGGAGGGGGATAAAAAAAGCACGTTATCGAACTTCTGGAAATATAATTACTTTTCCAAGAGCAGTTGTTTGATCAAGAATGACTTTCCAGAACCTGGTTTTCCTACTAATACAAAACAGAAGGATCTTTGCAGAGGTTCCTCCACATTGATGCCTTCATTATCGTTGAAAGAGGGATATTTTAATTAAATCTTAGATTTTTCAATTGAATACATGTAAAAAAAATATATAAAATAAATCAAAAATAAGTTATTTTCAGTCTTATAAATAAAGGTCTGTTCCAGTTCGGTTGATAAAACGGTGAATTTGACACTCCTTGAAAAAGAGGTATTTCAATAGGTTATCGATATCTCTAACTCGTATCTACTACTTGAGGGTTTACATAAGGACCACCACCTCCAGGAAGTTGAATAATAGGTAGTCGACTCTGTGGATTTCCAAGATCTGTAATTTCAATGTTACATTGTAAAGTAATTTATTATATATTATTACCCAATGCGAAGAGATCCTAATTGCTCAAATCACTATCTACAGCGAAAGAATAAGGTGGATATTACCCCACATCTCCTGTAAGTAAATTCTTTCTCAAACGACCCAATAATTGACTATTATTTCCATTTTAATCCCAGGTTCTCGCACAGTCAGCATATATTTTTATACCAGTAATTGAATAAGTATGCCAGGTATCCCAAGCATCAAGAGGTATATTATTTTACATATAAATTGGATTACCTGTTGATGTAACTTGATATAAAATATTAGGTTATCCACTATATGTTTGAAAGGGAGCGATATCTTACCAACTGTTGGATTCCAGTAACCAGTCAGCTCTGACAATCGCAACAGCTTTGGATTTGTTATTGTGTAAAATATTCTCTGGTATTTTCACCAGAGTTGTATTATCAGTAATAATTAAATCTAAATATTATTCATAATCCATTTTTTTAGAAATTATTTTGATAATTTTAGAATAAGAAGATATAAATATTAATTAAAAAAAAAATAATTCATATATTCATTAAGCCCCTATTTTTTGGGGTGATTAACCAAGTCTGAATAACACGAGAACATCATAATAACACCAGAATTATCCAGTAACTTCTCTTTCTCCCTACAAATCATAGTTTCCAGCTGCTTGATCAGCTGGATTATTTGACCAAGGACCTGTATCTGTGGTATCAGTAGTGACTAAGACATTGAATGGAATATTCGTTTTCGTATCGATGCCCCCCATTGAGTTTGTATCAGCACCAAGTGAATCCAAATCGATCGCATAGGCAGCCATACCTCGCATTTAATTTTCGAAGAATAATGGTTATCCTAATAATGTCTAATTTCTTTCATTGTATTGAAATGAGTCATTTATAAAATAGGGTTATCCTGAAATTGTAACATCATACTATCTTTTATTAGGAGTGAAATTTGCCATGTTTATACTTGCTGAACTGTCGATCGTAAATTATTTTCCGAAAGCTCGATATAATTACTGAACAAATTATTAGTTGGTTCGATATTATGTATTATTATAGAGACAATTACCTCCATGACCTATTAAAGGTGATTGTGGAAGTAATTTTTCTCCAATTCTTAATTACAAACTCGTTACATTTCGACTACACCTCCAATGTTTCCGACAAAAACTATATTACATATAATCATTCAATTCATATAAAATGAACAACGCTTTGAGACTTTCGAATCCGTAGTTGATCTGAAAATTACCTGCACAAGCCGAACTCGATGCGAATATTTATTTTAGAGCTAAAGTCCAACTACAGGTGTGTAAAAGAATACCTTGATTTAATAATTAACTATTGACCATTTCTTCAATAACTGGATCATCAAATAAAATGATATCCACATTCAAATTAAATTGTCTGATTAACCATGATCGTTTTTATTAATTAGCACCTGCTTTTCGACATGCTAATTAATTAAATAACACAGGTGGGGTGACACTATCAACTTCATCAGTAAAACCACTAGTAAAAAAAGCATATTTATTCAGGGTGAATTCAAGAACAAGATCTGTTGCAAGTGCTTTCATCGGAATGTATTTATAACTTTCAGGAGGCATTAAAATACCAAGAATGGAACTTCCAAGAGGTATTTGATAACTCGCTTAATTTATTATACCCGAAGCACCAATGTTTCCGTTCTTGGTAAAATTCAAAGGATAGTTATTCGAAATAATTTATTCACCACAATAGTCAGAAAAGTTTCCTGAAAAATAACCTGAAATTTCATTTCCAGTTAAAAATCTATTCTTAAAATTTGCCAAATTTGCAGGTGTAAAAGTATAATTATTCAACATATTTCCAGGTTCGTATCTTGATATTGGTACTTATTAAGCTATGACAGCTTGATTATTGATGTCTAAAAAATCATCAGGTCCATTATATCCATAAGGGTTTAGGGGTCCATTTGTTATCCAGTAAGCAGGTTCAACATTCGACATAACTTATGCTGTTAAATTACTATTTGCATTTGTGGTGGTTCCATAATTCCACCAGACATTTGCAGGTTTTGAAGGCATGAGAGGATTTCGTTTTTCATTATTCATTAAAAATTAAGCCGGTAAGAGAGTATCTCGAATTCCAAATACAGCAGGGGAACCTGGTGCATTTGTATTCTATTTAACACGTGTGTCATAAATTGAATTTGAGAAGTTTTGAGTCATCATATTACTATTTGTCTCGGTTATACCCACTCCTTCACTTATTTTCATCTTTTTATTACCACTGGTGGTTTACATATCGTATAAGAAGTGCATCAGACTATCATACTCATCGATCAATTCGAGGCTCTGTCCGTTGACATAGAGCTGAAATCTCGAGATGATACTCTGAGCACTTCCATCAAGTTATTGGACTCCCACTGGACTCATTTAAGAAAAATCTAATAAGATGTCTAAATAGGCAGTGTAAGGATCCCAAAAACCTCGACTTTAGTTGATTAAAAATCTGATCATGTCTTGTTATAAAATATTTGGGTTAAAAGGTTGCGGACTGAACGTTTAGTTCAATGTCTGCGCAACAAACCCTTTGGGTTTGATAAGTGAAAAGTCGATTTATTAAGGTGTACGAGTTGTCATTAAAATATGAAAAATAAAAATTAATTTTATATAATACTAAAGTATGAACAAAAAAAATTAATCATTATGATTTTAATATTAATCGTTCAAATTCTGTGAACACACGACCTATCTTTTGTTCTTCTACAGGTATCTGTTCTTGATTTGTTTGTTTCTCACGTTTCTCTTTCTTACTTTTCTTCTTCTTAGCGATCTGACTATTTTCGAATTATGTGATAAATTTTTAATCTTCAGACTCTTAGTATTCTTTTTCAGCATCGGTCCAATAACTCTTGGCAAGAATGTGAATTTAATCTTCGGTGAAAAGAGGAGTGTAAATTTTATGCCATGCAACAACATCATCAAAGTTCTTGCATTAACTCCATCTTTATAAAGCTTTTTTCTTATCCATTTAATAATTAATTTTTTTAAATTATTTTTTAAATTATAATAATAAAATAAAATGTAAGATGTTGTAAAATAGGTGGCAGATGCTGCCTAATATTATGTGAAAGGGTTGTACACAGCAATACCCAAACAATCAAACCCAGTAGAAAAAGGTCCTGATAGTATCACTATAAGAAAAACTCTAGAGGATTATACAGATCTGTCTAATGTATAACGAGCAGCTCGAGGTTTAGGTTCGGATTTACTATCAGATAGTGTAAAAAACTAATTTGACACAATAGAGTTTAATAACGCTCTAGAAAAGGCTCGTTATAGATTTTAAGATGTTGACAAAATGAAAGCTCGAATTGCTAAATAAATGGAGCGAAGAAAAGAAAAATTTCAATAGACAAAAGCAAATTGGATACGACCTGACGCCTAATATTATATTATAGAGCAACCTTTGTTGCAAGGAGCAATTAATTAAGCAGAAAAGTTACTAGACATTTAATTACGTGTAGATCCTAGAAATGTTTAAAAAGGTTTCTTTACAAATGATGAAAATGATAGTGAAACAGGATTTAGAGATTTTTCACGAGGTTTCATTCATGAAGTCAGTAGAGAGAAAGGTCAGCATTTTCTAGCTCATCCTATAATTCGATATGTACTAGCCGCTGATGCTTTTATAAAAGCTTAGTCATAACTATCAAATTTCATGGCGAAAGCACCTAGAAAACCAGATGTGTAAAGTTTTGCAGATTAAACATTAGCTAAGAACATAAAAGCGATTGGAAAGTATTATTATAATTTAAAGGTCAAAAAACCATCTCAGGCTTTCTTGGATAGTAAATTGGGTGTTAACTGGAAGGCTAGATAAAACTAAATTGCCTCTGCTTTAGGAGAATAACCTCCTTATGTAGGCGCTTAAAAATAAGAAAGATTAGTAACGAGTGGTTTATCAAAAGCATAATAAAAAGCAGCAGCAAAAAAAGAGAAGAAGAAGGAGTAAGAGGGTTTGAAAATGGAATTACGATCTGCTGGTAGTTAATAAACAGCATTCTTATGAAATCATAAACATTACATATTTGTATAGTATATATATTCTTTCAAATCTACATAAGGTCTCGAAATCTATTATCTATTATGATAAAATCTTGTTATTTTATTAGGTCTTATTAACTTCTTCTCATTACAAACCCAAACTCTCCCAAATTTTTTATGAAACACATTATCATTTACAATAGTTGTCTCACCTTTTTCTTCAATCTCTTTCCAGAGGTCTTCATTATAATTATTTTTCCTCACTCCTTTTATATGTTCAAACGTCTAGAAATCCTCGTCTATGATCTTGTAAAACTTCGGTGCCCATATTTCAATATGAGTGCAAACGTGTTCCAATTTCCAAGCTCCTAATCGCTAATCATCCATAAACTCTGCAGGCATCCTAACCTTGGAAATAATGCTATCAGTATCTGTGTAGAAGACGTTCTTGAAACCTAATCGATGAATCATCTCAAACAATCTGAATCGACTCGCCGCAGTAATATACGAAGCAAATCGAACCAGAGAACCTAAGAAATTAAGAGATTTGGCTTTTTCAAACTCGATTCGATAGATTTAACTATCTTCAATCTCTTCAAAACCTACCAGATCCTCACGCTCCAAATATTACAAAAGATCCTACTGTTAGCACCATAACACCTCAGGAAACTATCTCTAACCCATCTTTCCATACAACGAATTCAACGTTAACTTTGCGGCTTGTGATAGATCCATTGCTCCTTGTTATTTATATTCTAATCTTCTTCGATAGAGTTCTTCTACAAACTCGGTAAAAGGTTTCCTAGCTCTGTATTGATAAACCTTATAAATCTTGAGTTGATCAAACATTTTATTCTCCACCATATATTTCAACTCCACACCCCATCTTTATTAACGACTGAAGTTTCGAAAATACAAGAGAGTAGAATCTTGCTTTAAATTACCACTCTTAGGCTCACAATATATCGGATAGAGCACTGTGTCTTTCCAACACCCTGAAATTTCATACATAAAGTAATCAACAATCGACTCTTGAGTATATTCTTTCGCACCAATAAATTCACACGGCATATCTCCTAGCATTGAGGTTGGATAGGAAGAATTCAGATCATAATAATAGAGATGTGTGTTGTTCAACACACCTCTAAAACCGTTTTATGTAAAACCTCCATGATAACTACTCCTCTCTCTCATATATTGATCAAATGATTTTGCTCCGTGTATATTATAACTATATTTGAAGAAGCAATTCTAATAAATCTTCATCGCCAAGGCTGAATTCGTACCGGTCTAGATATTTTCAAGTCCCCATTATTTCTTATATTCATAATGTTTTCCCACTATTTCCAACAATATTTCCGTATCTCGATAGCAATATTCTATAATCTCTTGCTTATTCTCTTCATACCATTCCTTCGACTTACCACCCACCTCTAATTTTAACTTATCTATAACTGTACAGTTCAATTATTTTGCCACGTTCTCGAGACTCCCTGGATATATTAAAATCATGTCATAAAACATGACATCTTTGAAACGAATCATCTTTATCTGAGTATTAGAACCTATGATATCCAGATCAGTGGTACTTCTTATCATCTGTTTGATGATCAAAAGATTGTCAAACTTAGCCCCGTTGAAAGACCAGAATTCCAATCTTTCATTCCTGAATTTCCTAATCTATCTTTTCACATATAAGATAAACTTATCCACACAATCCAAACCCCAGAAGTAAGTCTTCTCCATGAAGGTCATCACACAGATGAGATAAGGAATCTACTCTGTGTCTTTGGTAAATGTTTCAATATCGAACGTGTATTTCTTGATCGGTCGTTTCATCGTTCGAGGTTTCTATAATCTGAACGTGTCTCTTTTTCGGTTCAGTTCGCGAGTTAGTCTCTCATTCCATGTGAGAATTGCATGGGCTTTCCGAAGTAAAATTACCAACACATGCTGAGTGGAAGAGGGTTACCCCTCTATCCACTCATTCAAACCTTCGTAATAAAGATATATTTCTATTTCGAGTACATTTTTTAAAAATTAAAATACCTCATATAATTAACCTTTCCGCGCCTTTTCAATTATCTCAGGATATTATTTTGCCACCCAACTCGGATTCTTCTGACTCGGATTCTTATAATCATAACACCAGTTGATAATCTTCTCCAAACACGACATATCTCGAAACCTCTCAAACATGTGTGTTATATCTAATTTGTTCCAACTATTCTCTCCGTTGTTTTTATGATACGATAAAGTCTGTTTCACAAGTTGCTAAACATTTCTCGCTGAATCTTTCTTCCGAAAAAGGATGTAAATATTCACATAGTTTATCATCATATCTTCTATTTCTTCATAATAATAATCCGTATTGATGATTGTTTCTATTTCTCGTCGTAAATGCTCTCGAATTTGTCCTATCATCTCATCTCTACTAAGAAACTATCCTTGAAAATTAAGAATGGTCTACCAATTCATCTACATTCTGTCCAAAGGTCGATTAGTAATATTTGCTCCCGAACTAACATGAAAGAATACTCTCATTGGATTGTAATTCAAGTTATACATAACATTTGCTCTGATTGAAATATCGGCAAGCTGAAGTATTTACTGAATTGGTCGAATTATTCCTTGCCTATCAAATCCTTGAACTCGAGTTCTCAATAACATGATGTCTTAGTTATTCATAACTTCAAAAGGATTCTCAACTTATTCCATTTGAGCTGGATGTCCGAATCTTACAATGTCTTCTTAGAGCTCACCTGGTCTCCGATAACTCAATCTAGGTCCTTCTTGATTATAATATTAAAAGTCTTCACCAAATCCACGCAAGAAAACTTGAGTTAATTAAGGAGGTATCATATTAATATTTACATCAGGTCCGTTCGGATCTTGGGCAGTGTGTATAATATTATACCAGTTCGGTTGATTTTCTACAGCTTCCCAAGTGGCGTTTTGTGCTACATGACCACCTACATTCTGATTCCATTACAAGCGACCTTCATATAGATCTTACTCATCCATAAGAAAGGGTGCCTCTTCTATCCCCAATTCTTACGGAGCTAATTCTAACTATTCTAACTATTCTGAAGGTTTTCGACTATGAATCTAACTTATTATATCAACATCTCCAGGTTAAGGATCCTCAAGCCTTTACAGAAGTTCCTCTATATTCGCAGGTTATACAAAATTTTCAATATTTGTTTAATATCCAATATCCTAGATAAATTATTTTCTTGCTTTTGCTTCTGCATCAGGACCATATATTAATTCATCCAAATCAAGAATTTATTTCTCTTGTAGCTCTTCTGTAAATTATGAAGGACCTACTTCTGAAGAGATCTAACTTTTTTACACCTTCTTTCTCTTTAAGAATTCCCTTTATTTCTCTTTCTCCACTCTTCTTTCTTCTTTTTAAGCTAATAAACGTTGCTTTTTATCTTCCTCTTCTTCCACTTCAAAACCTTATAAATTTTCTCTCATTGCTTCCTCAAATTATAACCGTTCCTCCTTCTCTGCTTCTGTTTCAAACATCTCTAAAATTTCTGGATCTTTTTTGCTCTAT
>Ga0154761_103_pt2 | contig 10640 bp, 15 predicted proteins | sample Rifle2008BG16ft_FD_105769 | JGI IMG/M metagenome (GOLD analysis project Ga0154761, IMG submission 105769) | Candidatus Levybacteria bacterium RBG_16_35_11 | reverse complement strand
TCCTAAAATAAAAAGGCTGGCTAAGGCTATTAAGATGACAAATTTTGCTTTCATAGCAAGCATAATCTACTACAAGTTGTAGAAGAAGTCAAGGAGACTATCGTAACAAACCATAAAGAAATTAACTATTTAAGTTCTTTTCCGCTTGTTCCCAATTTACAATATTCCAAAATGCATCTATAAAATCCGCTCTTTTATTCTTGTATTTTAGATAGTAAGCATGTTCCCAAAGGTCAATGGTAAAAACAGGAGTTTTGTCTACAGAAATCGGCGAATCTTGATTTGGCAGGTTCAAAATTTCCAGCTTGCCATCTGGATTGACAATCAACCATGTCCAACCGCTGCCAAAAAGCGAGAGCGCGGAGTCTTTGAATTTTTCCTTAAAAGAATTAAAATCTTTGAAATTTTTACTTATTAACTCTAACAATCTTCCTTTTGGCTCTCCCCCTCCATTTGGTTTTATAATTCTCCAGAAAAAAGAATGATGAAAATGTCCCCCGGCATTATTTTTAACTTTTGTTCTGATTTCCTCTGGCACCTTGTCTAAAGATTTAAGAAGCTCCTTAGTGTCTATGTTTAAAAGTTCATTATGACCAGAAAGTACATCGTTTAGATTTTTTACATAAGTTGCGTGGTGCCCGTCGTGATGAACATGCATAGTTTGCTCATCAATAAATGGCTCTAAAGCATTGTAGGAATATGGAAGGTCGGGTAATGCATACATAAATTAATGTTACTAAGCTTTAGTCCAAATGTAAACGAAAAAATAGTAAGTAAAAAGTAAGAAAATATTTCTATATTGACAATCGTAAAATTAAGCATATAATGCTCAATAATTATGGCTCGTAGTAGACCGGAGTTTCCTAATTTTGAGCTATTTCATGGTCGTTATTCAGCGAGATTTGATGGTAAGCTGATAGTTCAAGGATTAAGCTGGAAAGATTTAGAACAATTAAACAATCAGTACGGCCCGGATGCTTTAGTAAAGGATATCATCATAGATAAATTAAGGGGTGGGGGGAAAAACCTTCTGAAAACTAAATTGGAATCTTCTTATCTGGAGCGGGCTTTAGTTCTGACTTCAAAATAGGTAACTGGGGTTTCTGCAATTAATCCATGTTTATCTTTTGGCTCGATTGTAACCGTAGTAAACTCACCTTCTAACGTATTAACTTTTATCCATAAGCCCTCAGATAAAATCCGAACCTTGCTTTTGGGTAAAATAATCCTCTCTGGTCTCTTATGAGAATGAGGTTGTGTTTTCTCACCTTCTTCCAAGGTAAGAGTTGATATCCTAATTTCTGTACTATTTGATATGACGTTAGAAATCGTTTCCTCCCAGGAGTGGCTTGTTTCTATTTTCATTACTGAGGGGCAGATTTACTTATGAGTTCTTCTTTTTCTTTGAGCAAGCATTTCATATTTAATGGCAAGCCTTTTTTTGGTTTTGTGTGAACGGGGTTTTTTCTTTTTACCAACACCTGTATTTCTTTTTGCCATAGGTTAATTATACATTATTTTTTTCTTTTAAGTTTATAAAATCTGCTTTTGCTTTTTCTCTTCTTGTTAGGAATATAAAAGGTAGGACAACTGCTTGAATAAATGCTGCAAACAGATAGGATGTGGAGTAACTCCATATATCAGCTGCTTTTCCCAAAGCGGGTTGAATGACTATTCCGCCGCTTGATGACATAAGTGAATCAAAAGAAAGCACTGTTGCTCGCTGCTTTGAAGGAATAATCCCATTAATATATGCCTGACGAATAGGGGAAAGAGCTGCAAACATTAAGCCCCAAATAAAAATTAAAATTAGAGCAATCCAAATATTGTGCGTAAGAGAAACAGAGATTAAAGAAAATGTTGTTACTAAAGTTCCAAAAAATATTGCACTTGTTCTTCTTTTAAAAAATTTCCTAAATCCTGATGCGCTAAATCCTCCTGCGATTTGAGCCAAGGCGGCAATTGCTGCAACTAATCCTGCAATGCTATATGCCTTCTCATTTCCATAAAGTTGGAGTAAATAAGGTTGCAAAGCATAGAAAACATAAATACCTACTCCTCCTGCAAAAGGAGCTGCAAGCATTAGCCATTTAACCGGTGGATTCTTAAGTCCATATCTTAGCGAATTTGAAAAAATGCTCTTCATTTCTTTTAAAGGCTTTTTTGATTTTTGAGGAGTAAATCCTAAATCTTTCATTAGGAAAAAGGCAACAGTAAAGTTTAGAAGCAATATTGCTGCCCTTAAAATATATGGAACACCAAGATTGGTGAATTGAGCTATAACTCCTCCCAAAAAAGACCCGGTGAGCATGGCTACTCCTCCTGCTATTTGTCCTTTAGCAAATACTCCGTCAAGATTTCCTTTAAAATTTGTTGCCTTTAGCGCATCAACTAACCACGCCTCTAAGGCTCCTGAGAAAAATGTAAACCCTAAACCAATTAAAACTGAGGAAACTGCCCATCCCCAAAAAGGACCACGCACTTGCCACATCAAAAGATACAAGACAGTTGATGCTGCCAAAGTAATCGCTCCTAAAAGATAGGACATTCTTCTGCCAAAAGTATCGGCTATAATTCCGGTTGGAATCTCAAAAATAACCATACCAAATGTAAAAAAAGCGTTTGCTAAAAAAGCCTGGAAATTGGATAAACCAGCGTCAAGTAAAAAAATTGTGTTAATTCCCCAAATAAATGACGCCGCCAGAGTATTTCCAAGTACTAGATAAAGATAAATTGACTGAATACTTCTTGGTTTTCTTATCATTAAATTGGATTATAACATGAAGGTTTTTAAAGTCTAAGGGAAGGAAAAACCTTCTTACTACCTTTTAGTTATCTTTTATGTAATAACGTATTTCTTCTTTTTCCGGATTAAGAAGATTATAAAGATAGCTTATGTCGGAATCACTATGGCGAACACATCCCAAGCTTCCTAGGTTTTCTTTTGAAAGCTTTGTTAAATCCCCATTGACTCCGTGTAAACCAAAATATCCCGGAAAACCCCACTCACATTGTTCAGCCTCACCGGAAAATGGGTCTTTGCATTCTAGGTAAGGAGTAGGTCCATACGGCCATTCCCCACTTGTAGGAATATCTAAAGTTAAAAAATATGGCGCTGTTTCCGGATTATCTTCTGCTATTTCTTTTTTTATAATTAGCCAGTATTCTCGTACAAGAAGTGTTGGTAAAGGCGTTGGATTTTCTGCGCTTCCTGGCTTGACTTGAAAAGTTTTTATAAGTTGGCTATTATTAACGTCACCCGAAATTCCGTAATATAAAAGCTCTTTTTCTGATTTTCGGTGAAGTATAAGCCAATGGGATTTTTTGGGAGAAACTGTTTTCTCAGAGACTTTGGAATTATTCTTAAAATAGGTAAATGAGAACAAAAGGAGAATCATAAGAATAAAAAGAAGAATTGATTTCTGTTTCACATGAAGAATTTTAGCAGAAAAATTAAATCAGTCAAAAATTATTTATTGCTTTTATTGGCAGTATTAGTTATTTTTTTTATTTCGTGGTATTTATTACAAGCCAAAGGCGAATCTTCCATTATAAATATAAACCCTAAGCCATTGGCTGTAATCCCAACTGTAACTCCCACCCCGACTCCTCCTCCCATCCCAAGTCAAAGAACTCTAAAAACAGACTATCATATCTTTCAAACTTTTAATAATTGCGGGCCGGCTGCCTTATCCATGGCGCTTCGCTTTTACGGTATTAGTGTTAGCCAACAGGAGATAGGAGAGGCACTTCGTCCTTATCAAATTCCAAATGGAGATAACGATGACAAATCGGTAACTCTTGATGAGCTTTCGGAAAAATCAAAAGAATACGGCCTTATTCCATATCACAGACCGATGGGAAATCCTGATCTTATTAAACAATTTATTGCCAATGACATGCCAGTAATTGCCCGCACTCTAACAAAGCCAAATGAAGATATAGGGCACTATAGAGTTATAAAGGGCTATAACGAAGGAACAGCTATTTTTATTCAGGATGATTCCTTGCAAAATAAAAACTTAGAGTATTCCTATACCGACTTTAATGAAATCTGGAAAAAGTTTAACTATGAATACTTAGTGCTTGTGCCAAATGATAAACAAGAATTAGCCGAAAGAATTCTTGGTGAAAACAAGGACATAAAAACCGCTTGGCAAAACGCTGTTAAAAATTCTCAAAACGAATTAGCGCAAAATCCAAACGATACTTATGCCAAGTTTAATCTGTCAGTTGCATATTTTAACGTAGGTGATTATCAAAGATCTGTTGAGGAATTTGAAAAGGTAGAAAGCTTCCTCCCATTTAGAACCCTTTGGTATCAGATAGAGCCAATTCAAGCTTACTTTATGCTTGGAAACTATAACGAGGTTTTTCAAATAAGTGATAATATATTAAACACTTACAATCGCGCCTTTTCAGAGCTCTATATTTTAAGAGGCAAAATTTATCAAAATCAGGGAAATATTGAAATGGCGCGTTTAGAGTTTGAAAAAGCTGTTTTTTATAACTCCAATTTAAAAGAGGCTAAAGACTTATTGGAATCCGTCTAGATGGCCAGTACCTCAAAAAAGTTTACTTATTTTCTTTTTTTGTTTTTATCCGCAAGGCTTAGAAGATAAATAAATCCCCCCCCAGAAGAAGTAAGAATAGCCCCAACCCAACCGGTGAACCCCAGGCCATGGGACTTAATAAAAACTCCATTTACGTTCTCACCTCCTCTTAAGCTATTATACAAAATTAAAAAACGGAGCTCGGGGGAATGTTTACCCTGAGTGAAATCGAAGGGGACGATGTGGTCCATCAATATAGGCTAATCTCCGTTTTGAACCGGATATTCTCTTAAAAACAGGTTGTAATCTATTTGATCAACTGCTCCGTTATCGTTAAAGTCGGAATGCGTTTTGTTGTCAAGTTTTTTATTGCACAATCCTCCTTGGTCATTGCTGTATATAGAGCAGCTGATTAAGATATTGTAGTCAAGAATCGTTAACTGATTATCGTCATCTATGTCTCCGGTGGTTAGATTGGCAGAGGGAATTTGATTTGTACCGGCAGTAAGATTTTGAATACTTGCGAGTGTTTTAGTAAGTAACCCATTAACTTTTGCTTTTATCATATAATTTCCTGGGCTTAGGTTAACTGAAGCATTTCCTTTAAAGGTGCCTGTTGTGCTGTCGTAATTTACCATTATTTTTAGATTCGGAGTCTTATCTACTTTGCTTTGGTCTAAAATCGTAATATTAAGATCTCTGCCGGTTCTCTTTGGATTCTTATTTGAATTACAAGTGCCTAAGGAAGTACATGGGAGTGGATGGTCTCCTGCAGCGCCTATCCCATCAAGTCCAAGATTAAAGGCAAGGGTTATGTTTCCGGGCTGCTGGGTTGGGGCAGCAGTTGGCCTAGGGGTTGGAGTTGCTGTTGCTCTTGGATTAGGAGTACTGCTTGGAAGTGTTGTCGAAGTAGGAGTTGAGGACCCCAATGTCACGTTCTCAAAAGTAAAGGCACTCATCTTGTCGCTTAGTTGTGTTCCATAGTAGGTGCCATTTTTAAAAGTGACATTTGTAGGCTGGTTGTTAGACCAGGTTACTAACTTATCTCCACCTCTGGCGGTAAAACCGTCAAATACTATGTCATCACTACCGCCATAGAAGCGAATAAGAGCCCCACCCGCCGGACCACCTATAATGGTAACATTGCGGAAGATGACATGGTCGTAACTCTGGATGACCAAGGGATAGCGTCCGGTTGTGGCATCAAGCGTAAGATTTTCAAAAAGTAATGTATCCGAGGTCCCCGGGGTGGAGTAATATAATTGCAGACTGTATCCTGATCCGCCCGTAATCTTAACATTACGAAAAGTTAGATTATGATTTCCGCGTTCAAGATAAATCCCATGCCATTGATTTGTATCATACTTGTCAGCCTGAATGTCAATATTAGAGAAAGCACTATTAGAGACGTTCGCAAGAAACAAGGGCTCAGCTAAATGACGGAAAGTGAGTCCATCAGCATTAATATTGCTGCTTTGAGGACCTGTGCCGATCTTAAGACCATAGTGCGTATTCATGAATGTATCACCACTCAAAGTGACGTTCGTTAGCCCGCTACCCCACGCACCGTACTTTGAGGCAGAGTCATTAGAACCAGCGCCCGTGAAGGTCATGCCGGAATATGTATGATTACTAGTGAGTGCATAGGTTCCGGTGATTACAGTCTGAGGAGTAGTTTCCGCCTTTGACCTTATATCCTGTGTTTGTTGAAAATAGGTATTGGCATACCAGATAAAAACAAGCGTGGTTAATAAAATCAATGCAAAGATAAAATTCTTCCAGGAGTTTCTAAGCTTTTGCCAAAGTGTATTAAACATATCCATGTCTACATCTTCAAGCTTATTTAAGCTTAGTAGGCCAAATAAATAATGTCAAATTGAAGCTAAAATATCGAGCTCCGCGGGATAGAGGAAGTTAGAACCTATTTTATAAGCATTCCGCTCTTTTTGTAGCTATTATTTTCTCATTATCCTCAACTTGAATTAAAAGAGTATAATTAGAACGTTATGGTTACAATCTTTTCTAATCCAAACGAGGCTAAAACTGAGAAGACCGAGTCTCAAAAGGTAAGTTACTGGCTTGAAAAATTGTTTAAGCAGGGAGAGAAAAGGGCTGAAGACGAAGGAAAAGACAGGCTTTCTAAAAAACAATCGCTATCAAGTACTTATTCTGAAAAAATAGAAAATTCCCCTCAAAGCCAAGCAGAAGAAGAATCAGAAGAAAGAGGGCAAGAAGAAGCTGTTAAAAATCATTTTAGAAAAATAGGGACGGACCGTCATAGGCTAGGTGATATGATGTCTAAATCAAACCGAATAATACTAAGTGTATCCTCAATGTTTCCGTGGAATATTTTTCCAAGCTCTGTGAATATTGAGGAAACACGAGTAAATATTATTCATCGTCAATTTTTGGCTTCTCAAGTGCATAGTGTCAATGTTGAAAATATTTCTAATGTATTTATAGATACATTCCTTTTTTTTACAACTTTAACAATTGTATCTAAAACTTTTGAGGAGAATAATATTAAAATTACGAACTTACGAAAAAAAGAAGCCGATCTAGCACGAAGACTAATTGAGGGGTTGCGAATGTTTATAGAAAAAGATATTGATACATCAAAGTATAGTACCAAAGAATTAACAGATAAACTTTTAGGGCTTAGTACAACAAAAACCATATTCTAAGAAAAATCGCTTATGAGAAAAATAGAAGAAGAAATCCCAATCATTTGGAAAAAACCTCATAATAGTTCTAATTTACTTCAAATACGAACCCTTAGTATTCTTCTTCATCAATTTATCAAAAGATATAGAAAACGACTTAAGATTCAAAATATTATGATTGACCTAGAGACTCCCAAAAATGCCGCTGGATTTTCAAATAAAACCTTCGTCATAAAGCTCCACTTGAAACTCAAGAAAGGAAAAATACTTATGGCAGAAAGTAAAAAAAGGAGTCTTAATGATGCGATGAAAAATATAACTAGAGAAATTGATAATCAATCTCGCTCAACCGATCGTCAAAGATACCACAACTCCTCTCGTAAGCACGGATAATAATGCAAGCTTATAAACGAAGACTCAAACGTCATATCATATGGAGAAAAATTGAGGCTAAAAATATTGGCTCTGTGTATCGATCAAGAACCATTTAACACCATAGTTATATTATCCAGGCTTCGGCTCGAGAATCGTAACTCTAATATAACCATGCAATTATCAAGTATTATCAAGGCTTTTTCAGATTTTAGACTAGTAATTAAAATCAGAGCAGAAATTGAACAAGTAAAATCTCTAATGTCTAATGGCGAACAAGAAATAGTCCTATTATCCAAATAACTATCAAGACCGACTGAGCTATAAAAAACCTCTGACGTTTATTTCTCTGTTGGTCACCAGCATATACGAATTCAAACCATGTGCTAACGAAGTGAGAAATAATCGCAAAAAGAAGCGTAACAAATCCATAGTAGATATATTTCTCGTCATAAATTAAAGAAATTGCTGAAAAAGCAGCGGCAATTAAGGCTAAATTTAGTTGCCAAGCCAATTTAGAGATATCAGGCATTTTTATGTCCATCTTATTTAATATCTTCCCAACGATTAAGATAATTAGTTAATATCTTGTCCCTCAACCTGTAGGCACCGTTCTTTTTTTTAATATATAGCAAATATCCGTCGTTGGAGTCATCAACAATCTTTTCTCTAATCCAGTCGTTCATTATATGATAAGGAATAATTAAAAAATCTCTACTGTTTTCTGATAAAAGTACAAATATGTAGTACACCTCACCACTTCCTGTTTTTTCAAAGGAGCTCTTAGTAATTTTAATCGCTTGGCTATCGCTTAAATCTTTATGTTTTACCTGAAAATAATAGGTCTTGTTCCTCTTTACCGCTAGTATATCTAGCCCCTCATCAACTGGTATGTTTGCTGCTTGGAAACCATGGTAAAGAAGCTCAGCCATAGCGTGAAGTTCAGCTGCTTCTCCCCAGAATCTTCTTCGTTCCCAAAAAAATTCAGTATCTTGTTTATCTGCAGCAATATTTGTTTTAGGAACTTTAATAGAGCCGCCACTCATTAATTGGATAGCTTTCCTTAATCCACCAAATCTCGTCTTGTAGATTGACCAGGAAATTTTATAGTCCGAATATTTTTTATATATACCTTCATCGTCAGAAAAATCCCATACTTTGGGAGGTCGACCTAATTTTCTTTGTAAATCTATCAAATAATTTATAAGTTGCTCATTTGTAATTTTCATGCCGGCTGCTAATTTTGAGGATGGCAGATTCGCAGCCTGTAATGCATTACCAAGTTTTCTAAAATAGAATTGAATATAATAGTCCAATTTAGGAACAGTACGGATTTCTTTAAGAGTAAGATACTTTTTATTTTTATACTGCGAAGCAAGAACTTTAAGTTTACTGATTACTTCATTTTTTGTCATGAAATGACAATAACACATCCGACTCTTAATGTCAATAGTCAGTGTCTACTTGACGTAGAAGCTGACTAAAAGATCCTCAGAAGTTTAGGTATATTAAGTGCCAACTGGCTCGATCCGTGGAACGATTTCCGAACCGCGAATTGGTCAGAGTTCGTTCAGCAACCAGAATTCCTTTTAAATCAAACGCACAGTCTTTTGCAACTTTCCGCCTGATAGAGAAAATACCAGCCTACTACCTTTTTATTGTTCGATCAATAATACACAACACAAATCGTCTCATTTCAGAGGATATTGTTTTATGATCTATTTTACTCGGTTGCGATATTTTAGAAAATGATATATGATATTTACATATATGAATAGCGTGAATGGAGCTCCTTTTCGATCAAGAGACTTTGGGACTATTGAACGCTTTGTCGAACCTTGTATCCTGCTTCTCCTCTCTAAAGAACCGGCTCACGGGTATGGCTTGCTGGAAGGACTGGAAACACACTGCGGCGAAAAGGTCGACGTTGGGGATTTATACAGGACGCTTCGGCGTATGGAACACGATGGTTGGGTGAGTTCAGCTTGGGATCGGAAAGAAAATCAGCGTGACAAACGAATATATACCATCACGGAGGAAGGTAGTGCATTTCTCAAACACGCGGTCGCCTCTTTGAGAGAAACCGACGAGTTGATCCATCATTTATTCAGCGGATATAAAAAGGTATATTCGAATAACAAAACTTTATGAAACTTGCAATCATACTTTCCACCAAACACGCAGAAACAAATTGGAATGCACTTCGCCTTGCCAATCTGGCAATAAGCAAAGGTGACACAGTTTCAGTGTTCTTGATCGGAGAAGGAGTTGAATATTATAAGGATAGCTCCAACCAATTCAATATCAAAGGACAAATGGATACGTTTTTGCAATCAAAAAATGCGGAAATTATTGCCTGCGAAACGTGCATGAACATACGTAAACAACAAGATAGCAAAGAGTGTCCTGCAGGTGGAATTGAAGACCTATATAATCTAATTGCAGAAAGCGATAAAGTTTTAACTTTTTAAGGAAGGTTCTTATGGATTTTGATTACACAGTTACTACGGAAAAATCATTTGACGAAGCGGTAAAAGCGGTTGAAAAGGAAACAAAGGGCGCCGGTTTCAAAGTCCTTTATATCCACGATGTTACAGCGACTCTGAAAGAGAAGGGATTTGCTATTGAACCGTTCAAAATCATTGAAATCTGCAATGCCAAAAGTGCATACGCAGTGCTGCAAGCTGATGTAAAAATAGGTCTCTGTCTTCCCTGTAAGATAAACGTGTATCGGAAGGACGGTAAAACGTACGTTTCCGGTATGCGACCTGTTATCCTTCCCCAATTCTTCCCTCAAGCAAACCTTGGGAATTTACCGGTAGAAGTTGATGAAATTATCAGAGGAATTATCGATAATAGTAAATAATCGTATGAAAAAACTATTCCTGACTACCATTTTTTTGTTCACTTTGCTGCTAACTCCATCCACGTCTTTTGCACAGGGTATGATGGGCAACTGGACCAGCTCACCATCGTCTATAACCTCTGATGATCACACCGCCCGCGAAGAACTGGAGGGCAAAGAAACTTGGGAGAAACTGCAGTCAAAACA
>Ga0154761_158_pt1 | contig 10763 bp, 14 predicted proteins | sample Rifle2008BG16ft_FD_105769 | JGI IMG/M metagenome (GOLD analysis project Ga0154761, IMG submission 105769) | Candidatus Levybacteria bacterium RBG_16_35_11 | reverse complement strand
GGCTGATACATTACCGAGGTATTTAAGGCTCTTATCCGAAAGCCATTTGTGCTCTTCGAGGTCGAGCCTGTTAAGGTCAGCCTGTGTATATTTGGGCTTTCCGAGTCCATACATAACAAAGTCCTCATCAGGATATAGCGCCGATTCTTTAACCTCCACCTTTATCAACGCCCTGTTACTACTCGCCGTTCGCTTCGTTTGCATAGAACGGAGCGTAGGCGAGACTGAGATACACAAAGCCTGGTTTGCTCTTAATCTGCCAGTTGTATTTCTTATCTGGCATGAAGCCTTCTTTCATTATGCGCTTTGCGTTTTCTTCGGTTGTGCCGTGAAAGAGCATCATATAACCCTGAAGACCCCATTAGACCATAAAAGTTGTCACTCGATTGGCTTTGTTAAATAAGTAGCATTTGTTTAAAAAGTCGCAATTTTGTTAAAAAAGTCTTTGGAGAGCCTTGTAGTAGAATTATAGCCAGTTGAATTTATTGACTTCGTAATTCACTTAGTTCTTCTTTTATTTTTATCCAAAGATTCTTTTGCCCATTTGATTCCTAACTCACATGCCTCACGTGCATCTTTAGGTTTTACAGTTTTTTGTTCGAATGACTTAGGAAAGTATTCTTTTCTTATTTGGGGTCATAGAGCAAAATACCTTTTTCTCTTTATGCTGAAAATCCTCTGCCATAATATCTGCGTAGTTATTCAAGAGATGTTTGAATTGGGGATAAATCCTCAATTCAATCTTTCAACTCAACCGATTCAGCCACAACTCATTTGAAAGACCGTCGCATATTGTAGGGTTTAAGACAGTTATTTTAATATTGAAAAATTATTCTTATATTCCTTTATAGGATATTTGTGTTCTTTATCAAGATGCAGAACGTCTCTAACTTTAATACTAAAATGATATCTTGTACCTTTTTTGTTCTTCTTTCCGTGTTTCTCCAGTTTATCTCGGAGGAAGTAGGATGGAATTATATAACTACATATATATGTTAGTTCACTATTAAACCAGCAGTATATTATAAAATCCATATCTTTTAAGTCATTAATAGCTACATCAACCCAGATACGGTCAAGTCCTTTATCACTAACTGTTTTTATATTCATCTTTTTTCCATTAGATTCGTATTTATAATCCCCAATTCGATTCAAAGAGATTCCATCGGGTTCTATCAATTTTGTAATAATTTCACGAACTGCTATGTCTTTATTAGTCATATTTGTTGAAGGACACTTATCTGTACATTTCTCCTAATCATCGATACACACAATAACAATCTGCGCTTTATATAAACGTTGGCTTAAATTTTTATTGGTTGTGTGATGATAATACTTTTTCCACGTGTTTAGAAGGTCAGGGTGCTGTTTAAAAAGTCAAGACTTATTAAACAAAGTCCACTCGATTGCATAAAGTTACAAAACCCTATTTTAATAGATTTTTATACTAATAACGATAATAGGTGACATAATGGAAGAACAATAATGACCCGAATCGAAATTCCTTCAGAAACCCTTTTAGTGGAAATGGGAGACGATGGGTTGAACATACTTGAAACAAATATGCAGATGTCGAGCAAGGACGAAATGCCCAGGTGATATGCGTCCTATGTTCCAAACAACTCGGAAAAATGAAGGACGTTAAACACATTGAGTCCCCTGAAACAATTACAATTGCGGTAAGGAATGGGTTCAAGCCTGAGCAAATGCTAAAAGCCACTAAGGATATGCTCGAAGGTCAGGGTGAGAAAATCCCTGATGAAATCATGGAAATAGTATTTGAATCTTGGAAAACTATCGTTGATAAGAGCGAAACCCCATGGGCGTTATGTGAGGACTGCTATAAAAGCATTCAAATATTTGTCAAAAAGCATGAAAGTTGAAGATGACGCATATGCAAGGAATAGCATTACTCGAAGGCGATGTATGGGGGCACAGAAAAGATATTAATGAATATTATGAGATTAAGCCTGAAATCTTTGACCATATGAAGGAACTTAGAAAAGAGGGTTTATCCGAGGCTATATAATCAATATGTTCACTTATTATTTTATATAATTTTATATTAGTCATTTTAATCACCTGATAAATGCCTTTTTTCTACATGGACAATAACAAAATTCTGATACTATATTATCCCATTGTTCATTAGCTATTATCGATTCATCAGAAAGAATTACATGCATGGTTTCATGTATTAATAAATTAATAGCCATTTCAGGCGGAGGAAGATGGCAAAGTGGATGCGGAAGTAAATAAATGGTAGTACATTTAGAAATAATTTTATTATCATACATTTTAGTAATCACTATTGATTGTCCGCAATGTCTAATTTTACCTATTTTAATTCTAAATTTTTTATACATTGTTTCTTCCTAAGTGCTTATATTTTTTGTTGTTTAGGCATTGAAAAACTAAAGAAACTTTAGATTACCAATTACCTTTTGAGGGGGTTATTTCTTTTTTACTTTCCTTTCATAAGAAACTTTAGCAAATCATTGCTAATTCCAGACCCTCTTTCCATTCTTTTCATAATATCAGAATGTTTAAAAATTAGTTTTATATGTGTTGGTATGCTTTATTTATTGGCATTAGTTGCTTCTGATGCAATATTAAAAATGGTTATAAATGCACAAATAAACCCTAATCATTCAATTATATCAATTATATTTTCTCTTTTAGTTACTTATTTATGCTTTATTGGCTGGTTACCTGTAAATACTCCTGTCTCTTTTCCATTCTTTTCCAATAATACATAATTTTTTGTTTTCGCCATATTTTCATACCCTGACAACATTCTGTCGTCTTATCATTAAATCTATTATTATAATATTTAAGTTTTACTAAGATGGTGTCGGGTATGCACACGATTTGTACATATGCTACTACTGATGCTCCTGCTTTTTAGCACCCATTGCCAAAGCTTGCTCGACCATACCATATTTTTCATTATCAAAACCACCTTATCCCGTAGCGGATAGCTCTCTATTGAGTTCTTGAGAAGCTCACCGTAATTCTGATACTTACCTATTTCCACAGGCGCAGCATCTTCTATTATATTTGGGTCAAAGCCTTTCCTATCCAGATATTTCATTACTTTATTTCTTGCGCCCGCCGATGCCATTTTAAACCTATAGCTTGCCTTTTCATAATATGGCTCAAGTTCCCTGAATATCTCAGGGTCATCGAAGAAGTGCTTGAAATAATATGCCTTATTGAGCTTAAAAATGTTGATACAGGGGCACTTTTCTGTTATATCCAATGAGGGCATGGTTAATTAATATCCACTGAAGCCAGTGTTTCTCTTTTGGGCTTTTTTCTTACTCCGACAGTCCTTGCATCTTATAGTTTTTTATCTCCCATACTTAATCCTCCTCCAGAGGACGATTGGGGAATTTTAGATTACGATGCTTTGCAGTTATATAGATTGGAGGAATTAGGGCACATTTAGGGCTGGGTGAATTGCAATTTTTAAATCGTTCAATTTCTTGCATATGTGTAAATAATTTTTTTCCTTTTGACATACGTCTGGATAAATCCATAATGCTTTATCCAGTTCTCTGAAAGAAATATGACAATCATCGATTATTTTTTTACAAACATCGAAATATTTATCCCAATCATCGTTTCTTATTTCATATCCATATTCTTTGAGGGTTTGTAAAGCACGCTTATCAATAATAGGACAATTTCTTTGGCTGAAAAAATAAACAAGCGTAGAGGCTATTGGGAAAGAAATACCTTTATAGTTACCATTTCCTATAGTTTTTACTATATTTTTATTAATAGATGAGTCATCACATGCTTCATTTAATTGTTTTAGAAGTTCATCCTTTTTATCCGATGTCCAATATTCATTCCCAAAAAAGCGTTTAATCCTCAAAGCACCTTTCCACCACAAGATACATTCATCTTTTAAAAGTAAATCAAACAATGCCTCAGTATTATTTACATATTTCACTCTTTCTAAAATTTTTGTTTCTTTTTCGATTTCATGACTCAGCATGTAATCATAAAACTTGGCATAGGCTAATATTTTATCGTTGTAAAATTTTTGTTCTTCCATTTCTTATCACCTACAATACGCTCTGAATCTGAAGGATTAATCAGCCTCATTTGATTGGTAATAAACCATTTCCATCGGAAGACCTGCCATGTCATACTCTGGAACTTTCGGAATGGTTTTAAACTTATTGAACCCTAATTTCGCAGTGACTGCTGCAACCAAGGCATCAAGAACATCATCCTTAGTTACCCCACGCCTTTTATATGATAATGCTTCCTCAACAAGCTCATCGCACTCCATGTAAAGATTCCTTATCACACTTAATCGTTCTTTAAAGCCTTCTGGAGTTTTTTTATTATACTTCATGCTTTCTCCCCCATTTAAACCACAAAAGCATATCTCAGGATGAACCTCTCTCACAAGTTTACGATATTTTACAGATGTTTTAAGTAGTTCATCAACTTGTCTTATTTTATTGGATATAAACCAACTCTGTTTTGACAACTTCCTGCCTGTTAGTTCATGGTTAATGAGACTCGCTTCTTCATAGTTATTCTTATGCACTGCGTCTCGACACGGAACTGGAAAAACACTCGACCTTCTGTCTCCCAAAACTGTTCTTGCTTCTTTATCGCAAAGTCGTTCGAGATTTCCTTTGTCTCGTAATCCTATTGGTATATCAACCAGAATCAAACAATCATCATGAAATTTTTCACTCAAAGATTGGATATCTTTAAAGACACCAGATTTCCCTTTATCATAGTCATCCAGGCTTACATAGAACCATCCCTTTCTGCACCCATCAACGCCTATGTATTTCATTATTACACGACGTTCTATCTTTTCACAACCAATATATAAGATGACCTGTTTTTTCGTATCTTGTAGTTATCACATGGTCGCCTTTTTTTAGTGTTCGTATCAAAGTCAATCCTCTTATTACGTCCCCTTATGCTCCTTTATGATAAATCTACTGCAAAAAGGTTTTGTTGCGTTGGCGGGACTTTTGGTTTAGTGTTAAAAAAACAATGATTTTTTCAATCGAACTTAATTTTCTGAAGTATAGGTTTTAACTTATTAATTTTTTCTCGGATAATTAAAGAAATCTTTCCACCATGGGCATAATCGATTGTGGCTATCCTGATACCATTATTTCCATAATTTCCATACTTAAGCGTGTCAATCAAGAAATTAATTTCATGAATTATGTTATAGGCTTCCACTAATGCGTTTGCTCTATCTTTAAGAATAAAAAGCATTCCTGAATTCACAAAAGCTTTCCAAGCTTCTATATGAAATGGTATGATTAATATTTGGTCATTAGCTCCATAATTTGTGTACTTATCTATGAATTCGTAAATTTTATTGGCTAAATCTATATTTTGGTTAATTTCATTCTCAAGAGCTTTTCTTAATCCTTTTCTAAATATCGCATTTTTGACTTCTGAATCCTCCATCGGCTCGGATTTTAAATTACGCCTAATAAAATATCGGTTATCTACCATATGCGGAGCATCTAAACTTTCTGGAATCTCTACCACAAAAATTGCTTTCGATGGATTAACGGGGTTCTCAATATGGTATATAATATATCCTTTTATCTCAGGCTGAATATTATCTAATATTATATTCTCAATCTTTAGTCTAACACCTTTACTATCTATCCAGTTTATTGAATTTGGTAGGTCATCTACTTCATCGATTCCATAGATGATTTTACCACCACTCGTATTTGCAAAAGCTGAAATATCCTTGGCAATTTCTTTGTTAGTTGTCAATTCTCTTTTATAATCAAGAGTTATACTCTCTTTGATTTTATTATCAATTAAACTCTGAATATATTCAATGTTTATAATCATCCGATTTTACCTTAATCACATCATGTTCTCGCCAATCATAAAGGTCTTTGATTAATCCTTCACTTTCACACCGCTATCCTATTCCTTTTATTGAGGCTAATCTAATCATATGAATAGGCTTTTTATTGAGCGATTAGTAGAGGAGGGATATACCATAAACATTGAACACTGTAAGAAACTCATCAGAATAACCTGTGAGGGAAATACATTAAGAAATCTCATACCATTCGGTCAGACCAGGTTAAATGAATTTGGAGGCTAATATGGGCAGGACTGTTCCAAGTTTCCGAATGCTTCTGGAAGGCATAATTGAAGACCTATCGGTTTTCAAAAGGGCATTAAGGGGTGAGGATAAGGTCGCATTTGACAGCCTGATGAACAAGGCGAGGGCACATGCGTCGTCATGCACTGTTGCGCCAATGCTTGAACCGATAAATTATCTTTTTACGAAAAATGATTATCGTTAATATAATTAAAGTGGAAATAATTCCATACATCCCAAAAAAGTAATAAATAAGATAAAAAATACAAAATACAATCAATACTGTTAAGTCCACCTTAATTTCATCTTTCCAAGTGCGACCTACTATTTCCCATCCTGTGTCTATTGTCTCCACTTCAAACCAGTTTTTGACCTTTTGAATGATGATATCCAACCATTGTCCCATTGTATCACATATGCAGTCACAAGCATCCGAATAGGTTCTTAGACTTATCATGGCAGGCTGAAGCTTCTTCATCCCGTCCAAGGTCAACAAGAACCCAGCTCTTACAACTCCATACCGCCGCATCTTTTGGGTTAATTTCAATAACTTTATCAAAGCAGGCTAAAGCTTCTTCATTCCGTCCAAGGTCATAAAGAGCAAGCCCCTTATCTACCCATGCCTTCTCATCTTTTGGGTTAATTTCAATAGCCTTATCAAAGCAGGCTACAGCTTCTTCATCCCGCCCAAGGTCATCAGGTTGTAAAAAGCCCAATTTGATAAACAAAGATATCAATTTTTCTTCGGCGTTATTTGGACAATCGTAAGATAAAACTCCTGCCATTGCTTCAAAAGAGCGAGCTAATTCTTTGGTCGAGTGGAAAGAACGGCTAATCCGTTGATTTTGTTGAATATATACCATCTGTTCACCCAATCCAATTTTTTCTGCTATTTTTTGCCACCCAATTTCGTTATCAACTAACCGTTGTTTTAATCTATTCATTCGTCCAAGATTAAAATTATCTTTATGATTATACAAATATTTTCGCACGATAAATTCAAGATATGAATCGCCTAAAAACGCAAGTCTTTCTGGCTCACGAGTCCCTTTACTTCTGTGGTCATTATAATGCGTCAAAGCCTTGTCATAATCTTCGATATACTTATCATCAATCTCAATGTCGAATTCTTTTTTGATGAAATTTTTTATTTGCACTTTTCTTACTTCTTCCATAGAGTACCATCACCCTACATTACAGTCTCTCTATAGTTTGAATGACTGTTTAATAATATATAGCTAATCTCAGTTACACTTTCTGACCCATCACCAAGTATTTCACTTTCACACCGCTATCCTATTCCTTTTATTGAGGCTAATCTAATCAGACCATTACTCACGAACAGAGGTAATAACCATGAACCATCGTATTAACTCTCGCCATCTCCCACTTTTTATTGAGCGATTAGTGGAAGAGGGCTATACCATAAACATTGAACACTGCAAAAAACTCATAAGAATAACCTGTGAGGGAAACACATTAAGAAATCTGATACCCTTCGGCAGACCAGGTTAAACGAATTTGGAGGCTAATATCCCTTCCAGCAGCATTCGGAAACTCGGAACTGTTCGCCCATAATTGAAGATTTATCGGTTTTCAAAAGGGCTTTGCGTGGTGAGGATAAGGTTGCGTTTGACAGCCTTATGAACACAGTAAAAGAACATGCTTCATCATGCACTGTTACGCCACTTCTTGAGCCTATGGATGCTGTGTTCTTATCGATATTGGTGGAGCAGGAGAAAGAGATTAGCTCACTGCGCCATAGTCAGGGGGTTTAATATCCTGCAAATAACTACACAAAATAAATATATAATGTCGCCATATTTAGTCTTAGAGATAAGATACGACTGAAACGATGGACATATTTGAGAAAGAAGAACGCAAAAAAGAAACTGAGCGTAATAGAGCACATCAACTGAGACTTGCAACTTTAGCAGTGGCTGGTGTATTAGCGACTTTTACAGTTGCATTATTGGGTGCAAGAGACTATTTTCCACCTACATACTACACAATAATTTTTATTTTGTTGGTTATCATATCCTTGGTTTTAATTTTTGGATTATATAGCAGTTTAATTATTCAAAAGGTTAAAAGCTACTCTGAAAAAAGAAAGCACGACAGATTAGCCAAGTCTTATTTTGAACAATTTAAAAAGCTCGTGGTAAGATTCAAAGAATTTACTGAAAATCGAGACGATAATATACAATCTGTTATGCATTATATTAAAAATAATACTCCAGCGCCGAATCCATTCTCTCAAGTCAATGTTGTACAGCCTATGTTCTTTCAAGAGCGTTATGGGTATTATATGGAACGGCTCAATCAATTTAATGGAACTAAAGATAGTCTGGTAGCTTTAACCAAGGAGTTTGAGAGCATTCTGTATATGTATGATATGCTTTATATAAAAGAGCCAGTTCAAAAAATAAGAAGTATTGAAGGAATGACTATTGAGGGCAACAATGTTCCAAAACAGTATAAAGAATCATACGGAAAGGCTCGACAAAAATATATCGATTTCATAATGGATTACAAAAAATTCGCTAAAGACGGAAATGACGTTTTTAAGGAGAAAGAAGATTCGGGCTTTTTAGGAAGTGGAATAATTTTTAGAGATTTCTTTGAACAACCCGATGAACTTTAGAGCAATAAATGAAGAATTCGATACTTACAAGTACTGGAAAACTGCGAAAGAAATTTTTGCCAGCGATTTATTTTGATTCATCAGTTCTCATAGATTATTGGAGGACTGAGGGCATGGAAATGCCAGAAACAGTTGATAATGTTGAAGAAAATAACTCATCTCATTTATCAATAATTAAAGAAATTTTGAAAAAGGAAAAAACAATTAAACAAATGGTTAAGATTAGAAGGAAACTTCTTTTTGAAAAAGTCAATATTACTCCTGTAGTAAGCCCTCTTTCGTTGTTAGAATTGATGGAATGGCACACTGAAGCATCGTTCAAACAAATTGCTTCAGAATCATTAGGAACTATATTTATTCAGAAAATGGGCAAAAAAGAACTCGGCAATTATCTCAAAGAAGTTCTAAAAAAAGCAGAAGCAGAAGAACGAAGTGATGAGAGGCAGAATGAATCAACTGCCTTAGAGAGATTAATGTTAGAAACATGGCTAAACAGTTCATTTGCAATGGCACATGGATTGAAGGGATTGTTGATAGTTGATATGGTTAATTTTAATTTGTCAGTCAATGAAGTATGGCGAGAGCAATCTGCTTATGCATATTTGCAACTTGGAGTTGCTGATATTATGCATATTCTTTTGGCTCAGCATCTAAGATGTGAGTATATCGCAAGTTTTGATGAGGACTTTAAAAGAGTAAAAGACATGCTTGAAAAAATAGGAATTTCTGTACTTACCAGCCCAGAGGAAATACTTGCTAAACTTTGAGAAGGCAGTCCATTACTTAAAGCGAGGTAAGTTGTCGCCAGGTCTCCGAGGAAGTAAAATGCGAACCCGAAGATAAATAAGGCTTTATTATTTTTGTTCATTTTCAGATGTTAATAAAGCAAATTTTGTTTCTGAACATCATTTTTTTTGTCGGATTGTTCGACCTTGAATAGCTCACCACTCAAAAACCATCCACCATCTTCCTTAGAATTATCAAATAAAATATCTGCCGTCACACAGGTATTATCGGCTGGATTCCATTGTATATTCTGACCAAATTTATGAAGTAAATTTCTCTTACCAAGTATATTCATTTGAGTATCCATAAGCATTTTTTCCATCGTTTGTTCATTTTCCCCAAGTAATTTAGCCAAGCGTTCGGAAAGTTCTATAATATCAGAACCATTATGTGTATGGAAGGAACTAATAATGCCATCAAGCACAGGTTTTACAATTGACGCAAGATTAATCGTAGTTCCAATAGGGGCTTTGACTTTTATTTGAATACCATATAGCGAGGGATGGTCATTATTAACTTCTACAAAACCATTTTTCATGGCACACCAAATTGAATGTGGCTTAATTTCACCTCTTAAAGGAATACAAGGAATATCAGCCCAGCAAGCCAAATTTCTTCCTTTTTTCCAATAATTGAATTTCGTATCTTTGCTAACTACACTGTAAAGATGATAATGCATAGGTGGTTTCATGAGCTCTATTTGGACTTCTGGTGGCAAGACCATCCTTCTCTCGAAATGCAACCCGTTATTACAAAGATGTCCAAACCCATTACTGCCAACATTATAGAGTAGAACATTTTCAACGTCAAATGCCCCTTCCTGGGTTGAACTATATACAGCATTGAGTATGGTGTCATTTCCACTATTTAGACCTTTAATACATGACCGCAAAGAATTACGCATTTCCAGAAGCCACCCTTTAGGTTCAAATGGTAGCCTTGTAATAGACCATAATTCAACAGAATTGTTTCCTGTTTGTATGAAATACTTTTCAAGTTCAGTGCTTTCAGACGTAGAATTTCACCTTTAATCCGTATCCCTATCAGCCCAGAAGCTCGCATAGACTGGGTAATGGTCTGAAACCGCTATTGTGCTATCATCGGTCAGGTTATAGGCTGTATCAAACCTAAACACCCCTGCTTCCCCTGTGAAGTCAGTCCTTGCAGGATTTGATAAAATAATCCTGTCATAAGTGCAGTCGGTAG
>Ga0154761_122_pt1 | contig 11311 bp, 14 predicted proteins | sample Rifle2008BG16ft_FD_105769 | JGI IMG/M metagenome (GOLD analysis project Ga0154761, IMG submission 105769) | Candidatus Levybacteria bacterium RBG_16_35_11 | reverse complement strand
CTGAGATAGCTGAAGGGTTGGCTGGACATTCAGGAGGCTATCTTGAGGAGTCTTATAGGCGACACCCTCTAAAGCAGGTAACAGATTATTTCCTTAAACACCAAAGACAACTCTACTTATATTTACCGAAGGAAGATATTGAGAAGTTAGAAACTGAGTTCAATTTAAAGCATGAGAAATTGGAGACCGAATTTGAGGCAAAAAATTCAGTTACAAAGGATATGGTCACAAAATTTGCTATTGATAATTATAATTCGCAGAAGAAATTTGAACAGCAACTCTCGGAAAAAGAGGAGCAGATTAATAGCCTCTCTACGAAGCATGATAACCTTCAACTAACAATGGAAGCGACAATCGAAAAGGCAGTGCGGGAAAGGATGGACGCATATCGGAAAACTATGGAGACACCAATCAACGAGAGCATGATGATGCAAATGATAAAGGAGACTAATGAAAATTTTCGTGCTCATGTTGACCGTATGGAGAAAGAAAATGAGACTCTGAAGCAGAAACTCGAAGAAAAAGAAAGCAAGAAAAAAAAGTAGTTCAATAAAGAAATAGAGCCCTGTATTTGACTTATATGGTGTTTTTTCACAGACTTGGGGTGAAACTACCCCCATATTATGTTCTAAATTCAGTCGAATTTGTATGCTTGACCATTATACACTATTCAGGTCAGGGGAGAATATCTGAGGGCGATACCGAAGCTTGGGGTTTAGTCATTTAACCTTAACCGCATAGAGAAAGAAAAGGATACTCTATAACAGGAACTTAAAGAACTCAAGGCAAGAAAAAAGAAATAGCTCCATAAAGAAATAGAGAACATTAATATTTATATAATAAATGCATAAATTAAGTATAAAATTTTTTAATAGAAAAGGAGACTTTTTATGGCAGGAAAAAAATCAACTGATAAAATCCAGAATTTGTCAATAGAAGATATTATTGAAATGATAAAAGTTACTTCCAATACAAGAGACCGTGCGATTCTACTATTGCTCTTTAAAACGGGTATCAGAGTTGGCGAATTAATTAATCTAAACTTGGAGAATGTCTCGTTAGATAATGGAACTATCAGTATGCCAATGTCTATGAAAAAAGAGCAGCGAGATATATATTTTGACGAAGAATGTGGAGAAGCCTTAAAAGCATGGATATCTGTGAGAGTATCCAATGGAAACAATGCTTTGTTTATTGATAATGGGGACAGATTGAAAGATAATTTTGTAAGAACTATTGTGAAAGAGACAGCAAATAGAAGCGGTATCCAAGCATCAGTGACTCCGCATGCCTTCCGACGTGCTTTCGCATATCATTTGACATTTAAAGGCTGTAATATGAATATCATTTACACACTATTGGGACATGCCAAAAGCCATGATGATAGTTACATTCAATTACCTCCAGAACAGGTCAGGGCAGAATATTTGAAAGCGATACCGAAACTTGGGGTTTAAAATTTCAAGACATGATTTTTCCCTATACTTTGCCAAAATCCTCCCGCAATACTTCGATATATCTCGGAATCTCAAAAGGCTCAGGGATGAGAACATACCTTATCTGATGCCTTCCCATGCGGGGATAAGTGCACTTCAAAAAGCCAAGCATTTCCAGTTCCTTTATATGCTCTGTGACCTTGCCTATCGACAGCCAGTTAACATTGTATTTTGCAACCAGTTTTTTATACTCTGTAAAAACATTCATTGGTGTCACTTTGGCGCTGCTATCTTTGGAAAATAAACGGATACATGCACATAATACGAGTTTTGAGTGAATCGGCAGGGTTCTAAGCTCATTGAGTATTATCTCCGAATGTGGCACAGCTACCTTCGGATTTTGCATGTCTCCAGCTTTCTTCTCAATCAATTCCATAATTACATACCTTTTGAGTTTTATGGCGTCCACAAATAACTATTTTCAATATAACAAACATATTTAAGAATTATAAACCTTTACCCATTTTGCATTTGTGATAACATGAGTCTTTCCAGATTAGGAGCGATAGATGACTGATATTACGATTATCCCTTTAAAACATCCAATTCTTATCAGCTTCCCTGAACTTTCCGATTATGAGAACAACAAAACACGAATATTGCGGATAATAAAAACCAAACACAAGCTCAATAAGTTTGTTTTTGCTACTGGCGAATGGTTCAATGAAAATTATTCCGAAAAATCCATTGTTGTAAAGCGGTTTACCGATGAAAAAGGTTACACAAACGCTTTGCTATTCAAAGGAAGCCAGCAGTTGGTGGAAGATATAAAAACTCTCCTTGATTCTCTTAAAATCAAATACGAAGGGATATTCATTTGGATAGTTTCAGCAAAAAAGGTTACACTCCCATCCTCCATCAAACTCAAGACTTGTCATGATGCTTTCTTAATCACCCACTCAACAAGTCCAGCCGAAACTGTCAGTTCAGTTACTTTGTCAATGAAATACAGTTTTGTGTCGGTGTCATTTTGATAATTAAACAAGTCCTTTTTTGGTGCATGAACCACATAGAAAAATTTGTCATAGCTTGTCATTTTTGCAAACTTATTTTGATACTCTTCAAACTCTTTCAAATCGGATTGTGATTTAATTTGAACAATGGCACGTTCTCCTGTTACAGGCGCAAATAAATCAAGGTCTAAAGTTTTTTGTGTCTTGCCTGTCGACCCAACTCTTTGCCAACCTGCTTGTCTAAAGATTAGGTCAATAAGTGTTTCAAAGTCCTTCCATTGCAGATGTTTGATGAGGTGTGATAATTTGTTTTTGAGATTATTCATTGCAACTTCAACTTCTACAACTTCATTCATTTGCTCACCGTTGATTTTTGCAAGCGCATATTTTTCTTCTGGAACGGAGCAAATCGTTCCTCTGAAACCTTGTGTCTTTAGTAGTTTGCCGCTTATGTTATCTGCCGTGAGAAGTTTCCCTTTGATGTCTTTGTCAGACCACTTACCAATCACAGGTCTTGTTTTAGTTTTGTCTGGAAGCAAGGTTATCTCTGGTTTTGAGAAGCACCACCAAAGTTTGTTAGCATAAAAAGTAATCCAAAGTGTATGTTCATTTATTACGTAAAATTGTTTTATTTGGTTTGAGTGGCTTGTAGCTACAAAAGGTTTTGTCTTTTCTTCTTGTGTAAAATGGTCAATAACAGCTTTCCATTCTCCTTTCATACAAATTTCGTGGGGAACTCTACTATAACCAAGTCGTAAGGTTTGGGCTTTCTCAATGCAGTCCTTTTCATACTCTCCACCTTCACCAAGTTTTATAAACAGCACTTTTTTCGCTTCTATTTTACTCATAGTTCATTTTGAATTCTTTTACCCTCAAATAAATCTTATTCATCTGAATGCTTCAATGACATCAGTCGCCAGCCCTTCTCCAAAAATCTTTCCCAATATATGCAAAAAGGAACAAAGGTTTATCGACCAAGCCTATTATTAAGCATAAAACCTTAACAGACCTGAATTTGCTATTCCCAACATCCTACCAAACGTTTCCTTTTTAATCTGTTCCCGTTCCTCTGGCGAAAAATCATTGTAGTGCAGAGGCGGGGCATGTTCGTAACTTGGCTATCTGGTTTAAATACGGATGTTTTAATGTAAATTGTTTCGTCCTCTTGTATGTACCCACGCTTAACAAAGGATTACTCCGTACCTTGTCCCAACCGCAGCAGAGCTGCGAGGTATAGCGATTAAGAATCAATAACCGCTATATTGTGCTCGCTCACAAATGATATGATATTGCCTATCCACCTTTTCATTAAGAGGGTGCTATCTGCATAGTTCATCAAAGTCTTTTCTATAGTTGTTTGCCATTGAATACCAGAATATTTTTTCTTGAATTTTATTATTTGCTCATTAGTCGCATTAGATTCAAAGCTCTTTGTCAGCATTTTCAAAACGAAACGTAAATAGTCTTTGTTCATGAAATGAAATCTTTCATTAATAACATATATAGCTTACGGAATATGGAATGATGAAAATCTATGCTACACAATTCACACCTGAACAGGTCAGGGAAGAATATCTAAGGGCAATACCTAAGCTTGGAGTTCAGTCTTTGTAAATGAAAGGATAGAACATCTTAGATAATATCAATAGTATCAATACTACGGGTAATACCCTGAAAGATTTCTTACTCAGCCGCCTCATATCGTTGGCACGTTCCTCGCCAACCAGTTACGGTATTATGGGTAACAATGTCTCCAGCATGTCGCCTATTATTTTCTTCACCTTTTCAAAAAGGAGATAAATGACAGCTTACGCTATATGAAATTTAATAGATAGCCTATGGGAATTTGGTTCCTCGCAAACACAACAAGATAACTCAGACTATCAGAAACGTTATGTTGCCGCCTCATATCATTGGCACGTTCCTCGCAAACGGTATAGTTTTTTCCCTTTAAATCCTTTTCTAAGCACCAATAAACCGTCTTTTCAGTGGTAAATATGGCTGGTCGATTTTAATTGAAAGGCTTAAAGTTTTTGATAGAATACAATTGCCGTTTCCAGAGAAGCAAGCCACAAGGTTCTGTCAAGTTGTTGTTTGCTGGGATACTCTGTCAAAATTCGTTTGCTGGATTGATGGTGGGATTATTCGATGCTTATAAAAATCCTGATATTTTTTGTATATACATACCTAATAATAAAGACGCCAAAGCAATAATAACCTGAAGAATTATATTATTGTATTGAATGCTCTTCTTATGAGCAAACGACCACTTTAAATGTTGTACTTTGTTTGTATAAAGTTCGTTCAAATCATCTATTAGCTGCTGTTTCTTTAACTCATTTTTTACTTCTTGCATCCCATGTTTGATTTCTGAAAAATCCACAATTTTGATTTTGACTGAATTCATACTTTCTTCTATTCTCTCCAAATTATTATTTATCAGAGTCATATATAAATAACGTATCATTTCTTCGTAGGCTTTTTTCCTATCAATTGTAGGGTCAGTTATATTAGCGTTAAAATCTTCTTTTTTCTCGTCTGATATCAATAATTCCCCAAAATCGGACAGATGAAAATTCTGTACCTCCTCTAATTTATATTCTAATAATTCGAGGTTGCCATTAGTATCGTCTAAATACTCCATAGAACACCTCAGAAGTAATCCCAAAATGACTTCCGTCTTTTGACCCTACCACCAGGAGTTGTAGGTAGATTTTCATACTTGCCTGGAGATTTTTTAACCGCAACAATCAATCCAGTTTCGGTGTCTTTTTTAACCCACCTGCCTATTTGACCATTATAGACTTGATAATAACGTGACATGGAATCTCTTCTGTCTTCCGTGTCCTTATCGTTGTTATTATTTATATCAGTTTCTATTTCTTTTTGTATCACCTCTTCCTTATTATCAAGCTTTTGTCTTATTCAAGTCAATCAACTCTTTTTCGCTTTAAAGGGTTATCTTCTATTATGTTACTTCTAACAGCAAACGACTTTTGACAGGGTATCGTAGCAAACGCAGACTTGACTGAACCAAGCCACAATAAACGCTATATACCTAAACGAATGGATAGAAAATTATTTAAAACAAGTGAAAGACCTTAGAGTGATAAAATGAAAATCAAATCTTTAGGATACAAAGTAACAGATGAGGAAAGCGGTATTGTATTTGAACTGATTCCTAAAACGGAAGAAGCAACTCAGGAGCTTGTTGAGAAATTCTTTAGCAGTTTCCAAGTCTTGAAAGCGGAAACTCCAAAAGTTGAGCTTTTAAAGAAGGAAAAGAAAACACCCAAAAAACCATCCAAGAAACCAAAGTTTGTGAAGACAAAACCTGAGAAAAAAGGCATACCGAATCCATTGGAAAGGCAGACTAAGGAGTTAGCTGACCTGCCAGAAGAGTTCGTCATTGCGGACATAGGCGACCTGTTTAAGAAAGAAGGCTACGACAGGAAAAAGATTATAGAAAATGCCTATCACGATATCGATAACCTGATTGAAAAGAACAAAATAATTTACTCAGAAGGCACAAAACCAAAGAAGTATAGAATAGTATCACGAGATACCAGCGATTTGGGATAAGAGTATCCCATTCTTTTTTTTGGATAAAAAACTGAATTATCAGATTGTATAAATAAATGATTGGTTAGAACTTCTTAGATAATATCACCAATCTTAAACCGCTCCTATGGAAATGGGTTCTGATTTTATCCCGACATGTGATATGCTAAATGTATCTGTGTATGCCTTTGCTGCATTCTTCACAGGCTCCATAATTACCCTAAAATGGTCGAATGCAGGTGTGTGCTCAAAGAAGTTATCAAATGCCTTCCCATACATTTTTGCCCAGAGATTATGAAGTTCTTTATATGTTTCAGGGTCAGCGTCTTGCTTTGATAATTTCTCAGCCTTCTGCGACAGTTTTCCAAGGATTACTATCCAGGATTTGCAGAGGTTCAGATTGATATTTTCGCTCTGTACGAAATGCTCTAAAACTTCCTTTGTAGGTCGCATGGATTGGGTATTAAACAATCTGCCATAGGTTTCCTGATATGTATTCATCCATAAGGCATGAAATCCTTTATAGGCTTGGAGGCTTGCATTTCCCTGGGGAATCTCTACTGATTTCGAAGAAAGCTTCAGCATGGAGTTAGTATATGGCACATATAACTTTGTGTATGAATCTTTCCATATTTTTAATATCTGCTCAAAGGCTTCTAAATATATATGCGATGTTCCTGCAGTGTTCTCAAAGAAAAATTTCATGTTTTGCCGAAATGGAAGTGTAAGAAGCTCGTTAAGCATTTTTCCATACGACTTGACCCACATACCATAGACTTCTAAATATTTTGCAGGAACTGCTTCACCCTGGAGTACTTCGTGCGTCGCCCTGGAATTATTCTCTACCTCGGCAATCCATGAATTGTATATTTTATTCGATTCTTCTGCGCTAATTAGGAGTTTGTCAAATGTTTCCTTATTATATTCCAGAGTTGGGATTTGATAATATTTACCGAAGCTGTTCTGGGACGTTTTCACCCATTCATCATAAAATTCCATATATGTTTCTGGTGTAGCATCCTTTGAAAGTTCAAATGCTTTCTTAAACAACGTTTCTGTGGATTCGAACCAGAGCCTATATAGCTTTGTGCAGGAATTGTTCCATATTCCTTCAACCATATTGTTATCTCCTTTTTTTTATTTAGAAAAAACACTTCATATTTTCAATTTTAGGGTCTTAAATCACATGAGCTCACTTTGCGCCGAAGCCTCCCCGCAGGAAGCGCCTCATGTCTTCATCGTCGTCTGAATTCTCAAGTTTCTTTATTTCGTTAGTATCCATTTTCTTTTTTCTCATTCAATAGACCATCCTCTATGGAAAAAGCATTCTTGCAGGTCTGACATATATACTGCATGTTTGAGGTCAGAGGCACCTCTACCTGGTCATGTAAAAATTCAATTGGGGAATTGATGCTATGTACCAAATCCATGTCATCAAGTACGCTCATACACAATGGTTCTGTGAATCTGCCTGATTCATTCTCAATAGCAGCACCCAGTGTTTCGAATATTAATTCATCAGAATTAATAAGGTAAGACGCTCTTTCAAGTTCAATCTCATTCAGTTCTTTCCATATCGCCAGATTTTGTTTTGTTGCCATAACTACTCACTTCATTCTTTTCAATATCTCGCTGTTGTTTTCTATAGAGTCACATTGCAGAAATTGAATGCTACCCTCACATGCTTCCCGTTTTTCACAACATTCTCATCCTACTTATATCAAATATCCCCTTGTTTTTTGATTAAGCACAGCGATTGAATTGAATACTTTTTGCTCCAGATTAGGTAGTATTCTGCAATTATTATAAGTATTATAATGATATAGTAGCATTGATAAATAGTTTGTGGTGAAGAAAGTAGCACTAAATAACTTCCACTCAATCAAAATAAAGGGGTAAAATATGGTTTTTATAATTAACTATACATTCAACCTTATCCCATTTTGAATTTTTAGTCTCAATGAGCATTTCGGGTTCAACCAACTATCCTCTTCGCTGACCTGAGGAATAGCCATTCTCACATCCACCCTGCTGTTTCTTTTTTAATCTCTTCCCTTTCTGCTGGCGACCAATCGTTATTGTAGTAATGTTTAAAACTCGTTGCACTGGTATGCCCCTGAGAAGCCATAACCCGTATTTCAGGATAGCCCGACTCCAACAAATAACTCTCCCACGTCTTCCTCAATGTCCCTCCTGAAATATTGATGCTATCTTCAATTCCTGCCTGCGAAGCCCATCTGATTAAATTAGCCTGCCATGTTTGATAAGTTGGATACTCTAATTGATTTCCTCCCTCCAAATAGTAGTATAAGATTTCTGAGAACTGTGGCGTTAGATTTACTTTCCTTTCTTCTGATGTCTTTGTGTATCTACCAGGCAGGATTATGAGTTTGCGGTCATGCTTGAACCATTGGGGATTTTCTGAAAAATGCTGGAGCTCTTTGTACCTCATTCCAGTAAATAACTCGGTATTGAAGCACATTTTGTGTTTCATTTTCGGTATCTTTTCAATGATACTTTTGGCTTCCTGGGGTTTGAGAACCCGATAAAATTCTGTTTTCATATACTTAAATTTCTAAACTTTTTTCAGTATTTCGTGCTTTTACCCCGACTTTATTGGCGAATTTTAGGTCTTTCAGTGTCAAAATACTGGAAAAATACTACAAAATTACAGTATAATTCAAGCCCTTGAATCCTGACTTTTTTCCAGCATATCTATCGCTTTACGAATATCCGACAAGGGAAATTTTCCTAAAAGACTTTTTAATTCTTTGAGTAATTCTTTGAAATTATCAGCAGTTCTTGTTTTCGGCGTTTCTTGCGTAGTTTCGCTAACCTTATCATTACCTCTGCTATTGCCCTTATTACCTGTTTTAGGTTCAGGTAGGTTCTCTCGTTTTCGGATTTTTCTTGCCATGTGCTGGATAGAATAATCCGATATGCAAGTTGCATCCTCTTCCAATTCTTCAGGTAAAATAGAAGCGACATAGTCCTGAATTTTCTTTTTGGTCTCTGATGTTATGTCCTCTCCTTGCCTCCAGCCAAGCTGGTACTCATCAAGCTTTTTTTCAATGAAAGCCTCTTTAAGACTGCATTTCTTGGTCATGTCATCATCCCATTGAATAGGAAAAAGTAAGGGTGATATCTCTTACTTTTCTCCATCGTCAACTCCGATGATATCTGAAAGTTGAGGATTTTGTAACCATCTCGAAAGATGTTCTTCATCGAGTGGGATACCGATTTTGATAGCTTTCTTTGAATTATCCAATTCTAAAGCCCGATTACTCCTCTTGCTCTGGACTTCTGCAATCTTCTTTTCGGTTTCATTAAAGTAGGGCATTTCCTCTATACCTTTTTCGCTCATGAATTCCCGAAAAGCATCGACTTTTTCCTTTGAAACCCCCACGATAAAACTATTTTCATCAAAATCATATGGCAGATTATTATCGAATTCGGATATCGCATTGATGAACTTTTCTGAATCCTCGAACCGTAAGGTGATGGACTCTCCAATCTGTTCCTTATCTTTATCAGGGATTTCGACATCATCAACTTTCTTTTCAAAGCCTGCAACTGCTGCTTCTTGTGCGATGGTTTCCTCTTTATTTTCTCCAATAGGAATAGGAACTACAGCGACCTCATTTGAAATTGCATCTGTATCTTTCTTCAATGCTGCCGCAGAATGCCTTCTGCCCTTATTTGTAAGAGGGTCTCTTGGCTCCTTATAGCCGCCAACCTTATTCTTTTTATTGTCTTTCATTGTCTTTTCTTTACATTCTTGCATTTTACTTGCTTCTTTACTTTTTACCATGTTTTCACTCCACGATTATTGTTACCGTTCTCTCTTTTTGAGGAACAATCACAAATTCAAATTTTATTTTAAAAGGTTCATCACTCTTTTTTTCTATTGGTTCTTTAATTTCAATTTCCCTTTTTGTACCTATCATATTTTACTCCATTTTTTATTGTAATAAGCGGAGATAGTGAGGTGACTAACAGCTCCGCTTGGCATTATTTTGATTATTAATTCAAACCACACCCAGGGTATTTTTTGAATCAAACTTAGAAATTGGGCTATCAATCCCCACATGACCAGAGTTTTTCAAGAACTCCTCTTGTGTAAGAGGAGTTTTTGTGAAATGACAACTTCTGGAAGGAGATGGGTCTTTGCCGAAACGAAAAGGTTTCAGTGAGCATTTTACAGAACACAATTCAATTTCTTTTGTTGAACTGCAACAGCAATCAAGACAGTTTATCCTTATTGCCTTGAGTATTGCATTCTTAGTTGTCATCTAACCCCACTTCTTATCCTTATGATGAGACTTCCTCACAGGTATTTAAACCTTTTGGTAAGTTTTTTTAAGATAATACCTGATATTAAAACTCTGTTTTTTAATTAGAGTTATAATAAACTGCTAAAATCAATAATGTTATCATATTTTTGTTTATTATGGCAAAATATTTCATAGTTTTTCTTTGATTATATTTATGATTTTCAACTGAAAAATTGAGGTTTATTTCAAAAAAAAGTTCCGACATTAACGAAAATTGATAAAATGACTGAATTAAAAGCGGTGTTTCCTGAGCCAAATGGCACGCTAAAGATGCAAGCATCATTAGACGGTAAATACGTGTCAGGAAGGCGGATATCATGGAAATATATGATACATGGTTTATTGATACTGTTTTGACTGAAGAAATACTTTAAAATAGAGAAGTTCCTCGATAAAAAAGATAACAACCGCTATGACTGCTTGGAGAACTGGAAGCATGCCTTCATGAATGCCAGTGAATGCTTGCCCTAAGTGGTTTGAAGAATGAGGTGCAATTGCAGTTCGAGAACAAATTACACAGCTTATCCAGAAATGTCACGATTCGCAACTAATGATTGGAAAGAAACGGATGTGCTATCATAGCTCATCCCCGTTACTTTCTTCCATCATTTCCATTCCTTTAGCTATCAAAAATCCCCTGGCTCTCTCGGTATATTTATACTCGCCAACTTTTGTCCAGAAAGCTTTTGAATGGTTTGGATACTGAAGATGTGTCATTTCGTGCATAATTACGTAGTCAAGAACCCATTTCGGCATTTCTAAGAGCTTATGAGACAATCGAATGGTGCATTGGTTGGGTGTGCAACTCCCATTCACTTTTGTTTGATTTGTAACAAATTCTATGGAATTGACCTTCAGTTTCCCCTGAAAATACTTGACGTTAAATTCATTAAACTTTTTTGTTAGATAATCGTCATTATTGATGTGTTTTTTGTGGAGTTTTTTGTCCATTTTTTCCTTCATTTTT
>Ga0154761_116_pt1 | contig 11339 bp, 15 predicted proteins | sample Rifle2008BG16ft_FD_105769 | JGI IMG/M metagenome (GOLD analysis project Ga0154761, IMG submission 105769) | Candidatus Levybacteria bacterium RBG_16_35_11 | reverse complement strand
AATGAACGGCTCAGATATACTCAGGATGAACTACACCACAATAATATGCCCTTATGGACATGAAAAAAGCATCAGAACTGACCTTTACAAAGCAATGAAATTCGTTGGAAGCCGTGTTAGATGCAGTAAATGCATAGAATTAATCGAGATAAAATAATATCCAAATGATGGATTTAAAATTAATAAAAAATGATGGTTTTACTCTTGGCGAAAGACTTACCTTGCTTGATGGCAATACTCTCCTGTGCCGCCATTGTGGTAGTAGTCTTTTCTGGTGTGGGGAACTAATCGATTTCCGTCCATTAGGTTTCAACCAGATAAATCGTAAAATCGCATGTGTTAGATGTGATAAAGAAACTTATTACGATGTAAAAGACCTTGAGAAACACGAAGTGAATTTTATAGGGCTTTGGGCTGAATCTTGAAGGATATGAGGGTCTTTGTATCGTTACTGTTATGGTCTTATTTCTCGGTTGAATTAAACCTTAATAATAAAGGCGGCAAGAGGGCAATATTTAAAACTTGGACATAATAATTTACAATACATATTTATATTTGATTCATTAATTAATATAATGGGTCGAAACATGGTTACTGCCTTTAGAAATATAATATTAGCTTTATTGATTTTATCACTCTTGCCAATTAGTAGTGTAGCTGAAAGTGAAATAAATTTAACTTTGGAGGACAATGTTGTAATTTTGTTAGATTATTCAAGGGGTCTGGATGATGTGCATTGGTTTTATATTAAATCAAACGTTGAAGAAGGCTTCAAAACCAATGTAAAGAGCAATATATCAATAATAGCCTATGGTTATGGTAATTCAACTATTAGTAAAAGTAATTTGACTTATTCAGATTTAAGAGAGTTTCTTCAATCTACACCCCGACAAATCACTGATATACCAGGTAGAAACAACAAAGGTGACAACATTTATCAAGCTTTTAATGAAACAAAGAGTATATTATATAATGCTCTGGGGTCAAAACAAATTATCTTAATTTCTAATGGTTATATAGATGGGAAACTTAGTTTTAATGAAGAATTAGACAATAATTCTTTAAAAGAGTTAGTAAGAGACCTTAAGAAAAATAATATCACGATAAATTTATCTCAGGTTCTTAATGATGATACTATCCAAAAAGAAAACAGTATAATAAGAGCCTATAGTGATTTAAGTAAAGAAGTAAATACCGAAATTGTGGTTTTGAATCGAAGTGAAAGACTACACTTTGTAAATCGTGAAATTGAAAAATCAAAACAATTGGAGGGAGAACGTGGCGATTATACTAATGAACTTTTTGATAACAACCAAACGGCTAACGTTACAGATTCGATGATGTATCAAAATGAAGAAATATCTTTCTCTAATAACTATAAAGCCGTTGATTTTTATCAATATTGGGATGGCTATAATCATATTGTTATTCCAATTAGCAGAAATGAGGGGGTATTTGATGAGCAAACAATGAGAGAAATTTTCAGGGGCAAAGATGCTATTGGGATGGTTAAATCGAAAAATATTACAGAATCGCCTTATTTAATATCAAACCCATCAAAAGATTTAATATGTGGATACTATTCTGATTCTTTTGCAGAAGAAAGTAAAAATGCGGCTGTTTCGGTTATTGAAAAATCCTCAAATAAACCAGAATTCAAAAAATCAATGAAAATAATTAAGACTTTTGGGGGTGTAAAAAGATTCAATGTTTTATCATTCGCTATTTCGAGTGAATGTGAAATTTCAAGATATGACGACCTTCCAGAGAAAATTGTTGATGGAGGAAGTTATGTATATAATCTTGAAAATGGATATACATATAATGGAATTGTGAATGATTTTAAAAATTATAATGATGGTCTTATAAAAGATATTAATGAACGAAATAACGACCTTGTAAGGACACTTATATACATTTTTAATGCACCTAATTATCAACCATCGTTAATTAAAGGAATAGAAAGTAATAATATTCAATTATCAAAATTATTAAATATCGATTATAGCGAAAATGTTGAATTAGCAATTAAGCAGATTGGACGTAAAAGAAATGATTCCAACTATGCTATCAATGACGCTGAAAAACAACTTAATGAGTTAAAGAGGCAAATTCAAAATCACCCTATTCAATTTCAAAACGAATATTTCAGGAAGGCAATAGAAATTCGGGAAGATGCTCAGAAAGATTTTGATGCGGCCTGGGATAATCAAACAATATCCAAGTTTAATACTGCTATTCTAAATGCAAACGAATCAAAGAAAAAAGCTGTAGATGGCATAACGTATTTAGGTGAAAGCAAAAATAGACCGATGCCGACAATATCAATCGCTATGATTATCACTGCCTTTATCATTGTTGCTATTCTAATAAAAAGGAAAATGAAAACGTGATAAAGATTTCGATGTGATAAGGTAACACGGCATTAACGTGAAAGATATGGGTTGAACATGCTTTATCAGGGGCGCATTATATGGAAAATAATGAAAAACAATTATCAAAAATTTTAAACAAAAAGCCTACTTATCGAGAAGAGACTAACGCTTTAATTTGTGAATGTTTAAGAAATGGATTTATTGAAGATTTACATTCAAGAATTAGTGATGAAGAAATGAAGAAACTTATGATTGAAACTTCTGCAAATTTAGAAAAAAAGCTTATAATGAAAGATAAACATCCAAAAGAATATAAGAAATTTATAAATTTTATAACTCTTACATACACTAAAGAATGGAGCACAGATTTGACAGAATATGAACTAAAAGAAGATAGAAAGTGAAGAAAAACAAATCAGGATACTTTTGAAACTTGGCAGCCAAAGTTCATCATATGGACTTTGAGCCTTCGGGAAGGAAGGAGGCGATATCGCTTACTTTTATCACCAATAAAAATCTCTTTTTGTTCATTGAGGTTCTATCCTCACTATGGTTTTTGGCTTATAAAAGCAGGGGGTTTGATATGAGTCTAATAGTCCAAAATAGTCCTCTGAAACGGGTCATCCACCGCATTGGTCAGCACCTTGAAGTTATTCTTTATTCTCCCCATCAAATTAGCCCTGAAATCCACATCAGGATAAAGGTATTCAGAATTCTTTATTACCTTCATCCTGGTCAGGTCAAATAGCCCTATATCCTCCATGTCAAGCGTGCTTTTCGAGAACTTTTTCGCTGCCAGATAGAAGTATTCGCAAGTTGGTCTATATGTCTCCAGATAATCCTTCGCCATCTTTGGATTCAAAGGCTTATCCCATTCTTTGATTTCGATTCCCACGATATAGAACCGCTCAGACTGCTTATAGACTGCAATGATATCAGCCAGATTACAGGTGCTTTCCCGACATAAGAAGGGCTTTAGATGCATCTCAGATGTGTGGAATACAGGGACACCATGTTGAGTGATGGCTTTGACTATCACATGGGAATTAATGGTAGTTCCAAAGGTGGAGAAGTGCATTAGATATTGGAGGGAGGCGTATAGGATAAAGTTGAGGTAAGGGATGTGAAAGTATTTCCGAAACAAAATGAAAGGACTGGTATGGAACTGATAAAAGACCGTCAGATAGAAATAGGAAACCCGTGACATGGAGGATTAAGTATGGGAGATAAAAAGATAAACTGTATTGATTGTTACAAAGATTTCATTTTCACGGAAAGTGAGCAACAATTCTTTGAAGAGAAGGGATACAGTGAGCCAATTAGATGCAAGGACTGTCGGAGTAAGAAAAAAGCCCAAAAGAGACCCAGTGGCTTCAGTGGATATTAATTAACCATGTCCTCATTCGATATAACAGAAAAACGCCTCTGTATCAACATTTTTAAGTTCAATAAGGCATATTATTTCAAGCACTTCTTCGATGACCCAGAGCTGTTCCAAGAACTCGAACCATATTATGAAAAGGCAAGTTACAGGTTCAAAATGACATCGGCTGGCGCAAGAAATAAAGTAATGAAATATCTGGACAGGAAAGGTTTTGACCCAAATATTATAGAAGACGCTGCGCCTTTTACTGTGGAAATAGGGAAGTATCAGAATTATGGTGAGCTTCTCAAGAACTCGGTCGAGAGTTATCCGCTACGGGATAAAGTGGTTCTTGTCATGAAAGATATAGTATGGGTTGAGCAGGCTTTGGTTAAGGGTGTATTATTGAAAAACTATATGTAATACAATAGAATCTTGTGTTTCTCAAATAGAAATCACTATTTGTTTTTTTTCTGACAATTGAAGGCTATTCAATTCCATTGAAATTACGGCTATTCCTTCAATGAGTAATGTTACCAAAGCAAGAATTGGAGGAACAAAGAGAAGCACAAGAACTAAAGTGAGGAATAATGTGGAAATAGGAACAAACAAGGCAAGAATAAAGGCAACAAAGGATAATATCAATATTGATTTATTCTTTCTGTTATTTCTTAAAAATGAGAGTGCAAAATCATCAACATTTTCCTCGCCGACGAAGTCATTCTTATTTCGCCTAACTTCAAGTTCGTTAATCTTAATATTCTCCCAAATTTTATTGAAAATATTCAAATTTTCCTTCATAACTTTGGAAAGAAAATATAATTTACCGTTTTTATCATCTTGAGTTGTAATTATTCCGTTTTTTGTAAGGATGTCAAATTGATTAATAGTAGTTTTATAATCCAAATTCAACCCCTCAGCTAATTGACTTACATCACACGGTTTATCGATAAATTTCTTCAGGATAAATCCACGGTTATATCCCCCTCGTGTTCCTGCGAACAAATACCATAGTAGTATCTTCACCCATATTCACTGATAATTTCTACCACTTGCATTCCTCCTATCCTAATGTTTTCCCCGTTTTTCCTTATAAATAATTGAACTCTCTATCTTATAAATATTGCTATACATTTTCAATTAAGCCTTCTAACAACATCCTGAAGCTTGGAACAGTCCTGCCCATATTACCCTCCAAATTCATTTAATCTGGTCTGACCGAAGGGTATCAAATTTCTTAATGCATTTCCCTCACAGGTTATCCTGATGAGTTTCTTGCAATAAGGATAGAGTGAAATTATAGAACAGCATTATGTATCGGAGATTGTAATGAGCTATGATAATTTGGACTTGATGAATGAGAGTTTATCCTGTTATTATTGCGGTAGAGCATTTAAGACTCATCGAGCTCTGCATGCTCATATGAGATTCTGTGAAGAACGGGAGTTCTCAAGGCGTCCTGCGGGGTGGTTCTAATCCCTTCAACCTTTTAAGCCTTGCCTGCACCTCTTCTACCGTTTTTCTCTGTTGTTTTTCAAGCAAGAACATCAACCTTAGTTACTTCATGTCTTTTAAATTTTGATAATGCTTCCTTAACAAACTCATCTCACTCCCTAAAACAGTTGCCTGTCCAGAATTTTCAATGATTTCTATGGCTCTATCAAAATGAGCTGTGCCAGAATTATCTTGCGATAAAGTAAGGATTACAGTCCAAGCTCTATCATGTAGCATTATATTTAAGGTGGTAATATGTTAGAATTATTTTAACAATTGTAGGGCTACAAATTATAATTTCTATTTTTTGTTAGGTTTTTCTTCCTTTGTTTCTTCGTCTGTTTTCTTAACTTGTTTATCTAACTCGGCAATGGTGTTAATACCTGGGCTTAATTCTAACAATCGTTTTTTTTGCTCGCTTGTTAACTCATCCATCTCTTCTAATGCCTGTTTTTCCTTGAGTTCTTCTGATTGATGGGCTTTCATTTCCGTTAGCATTTGTTGATTTTTTTCAAAAGCATTTTCTGCTATTTTTAAACCTGCTACAGTATTATTACATTTTTTACAAAGACCTGCAAAATTGACAAGTTTTTTTGCTCCGCAAATTTTACATATATTGAATGGTTTAGCCATATTTTATCATCTTTTATTTTTTTCTTAAATTTTGTTTATATATGACTTTTGGGTATATGAATTATAGTGAGCGTATATCCCTTTCCCTGGTTTTTTCATATTGAAAATGTAACAGATTGGGGATACCCTGAGTGTTATTCATTGAATGTCAAAACATAAGTAAAATGGGCAGGTCGGGGAGTGGGGTTAATGTATAAAAAAGTTTTCCTGCCCACTGAATCCATACTCACGTTTCTTTGTGGTATAGAGGTATTCCATAATTATACCCAAATTAATAAATCCTAAAACTCCCAAATCGTCCTCTGGAACGGGTCAATCTTTGTTGAACGTCGCTACGTGAAAATTCTTGTGAATGTCTGCTCCCAGTTGGCTTGAATCCTAACAAGTTTCAGTTCACAATGTTCTTATAGCAAGCATGTTGTCATTGTTTAGGATTCATACAAAGTTTGCGTTATCGGATAACGCTGAGGAAAATAAGAATTCTGCCATAAGCCATGAGGCAAAATGACTACCATAATCATAAAAAGTGATATGCATAAACTGGATAATAAAATATTACAGGATTTGGGCTATACGCTGACAAGAGGTGTCTGGAGTAAAAAAGTTGAAATGCCACAGATTAGAAGCGAAATCGAGAAACTCCAGATATTAAAGATTCCAAACATCGAAATTGTATTAGATTAACAGCCATCGAGTCTCAGGATAGACTGCGAAATCGATGATTCAGGTAACCTGCATGGGTGGGCATTTTTTATCGGCATACAAACAGAATATGCAACAGTCACCGTCTTTAGGTCTCATGGAATATCCGCAGTTCCTGCATTCATAATATACAAGACAACTATCTTATGGCATGGTTTCTTTATGGAGGATTTATTTCTCCTATAAACATTATTGTTATCGGCAATTCCAGTTTTATATCCTTGGCACATTGTGGATGGTAATCCTCCTCCATGCCATTTTTTTCATGGACTATGTATTCCCCCTTTATCTGTTTTGCACATATTTTACACAATATGGCTTTTCGTCCATTCATATTTCCTCCCCATCAAATTAAAGGGATGGCATATTAATAAACTTTGTGCTTTCGTTCTTGTAAAATAATTTCACAGAACCACAGTGAGCCTAACATCTTTAAAAATAAATTATTCCCCCAATTTTTTCAACCGCTCAATCCTGCCTCCGCCTCATCAACTGCTATCTCACACAGGAATTGAAAGAGTTATTTATGTGATTGTTCCTATCAATACCTATGGCATGGAGAATTTAGCATGGGCGATAAAAAGATAAACTGCATAGATTGTTACAAAGATTTCATATTCACAGAAAGTGAGCAACAATTCTTTGAAGAGAAAGGATACACTGAACCAATTAGGTGCAAGGACTGTCGGAGTAAGAAGAAAGCACAAAAGAGACCCAGTGGCTTCAATGGATAATAATTAACCATGCCCTCATTCGATATAACAGAAAAGCGTCAGCGTATCAACATTTTTAAGCTCAATAAGGCATATTATTTCAAGCACTTCTTCGATGACCCAGAGCTGTTCAGAGAACTCGAACCATATTATGAAAAGGCAAGCTACAGGTTCAAAATGACATCGGCTGGAGCAAGAAATAAAGTAATGAAATATCTGGATAGGAAAGGCTTTGACCCAAATATAATCGAAGAAGCTGCTCCCTTTACGGTGGAAATAGGCAAATATCAGAATTACGGCGAGCTTCTCAAGAACTCAGTAGAGAGTTATCCGCTACGGGATAAGATAGTTCTCGTAATGAAGGGCATTGAATGGGTTGAACAGGCTTTATCAATGGGAGCGATAAAAAAAACATCTGTGTAACGATTTCAAGATGCACTCATATAGAATACTTTCGCACCGCTTACCCATTGTTTATATTCGGCAATGACGTTTAGTTCAATAAGGGGAAGCTATATGTTACTCTCTTCCCCATCTCCTCAAATTATTTTATCTCAGTTCAAATCTGATAACAAATATACACTGATTGTAAAATAAAGGTTCTTTGCCGAAAAGTTTATCCTATTTTGAAAGAATTATTGGAAGAGCATTCGTAGGAGGTTTGCTTGGGCTGAGGTTTTTATCCTCGGTCTTTCTACTGTTATTGCTTTATCCAAATACCTTTGATGCTATCTTATGTTCTTCCATAATGTCACCTATTATCGTTATTAATGTCAAGTGACAACATTTATAGTCCAATAATGGTCTTCAGGGTGTAAATAATATCAATTTACAATAAAGAAGCTGGAGAAAAAGAGCTATGGGGCAAAAATAAAATATTTAAGGATATAAGTATCTTATACCCCTAATATCGCCTGATTCAAGCGTTCTTTTTTCTATATCTCCAACCCATGAATATCCATACATAGTTTGCTGGGAACATGCAGATGTATAAAGGTCGGATAGACCAAAAGCATGACCAAATTCATGAGTTGCTATGTTTTGAACATCCATTACTGAGGGATTTCCATCCATTGCCCAGGGGAAATCTTCTTCAAGGCTCATATCGAATTCAACTATTTGACCAGGTCTCCCGCCAAAACCACGATAATACCATATAATAGTTTGCGCTATCACGCCTGTATCGCCAACGTTGTCTCCAAAAACAACGCTATTTTTTCCATCATAAACACCAAATGAATTAGTTCCGTCTGGTGTTAAATCATTCACGAGAGATGTTCCAGTAGCATCATCCCAAGTTTTTGAGGCGATATTTATAGTATTAGCTAATTCTATCCAATCCAATCCATAAACATTATTTGGTCTGAAATGATAATTCACTGGAGTAGTAGTCCATCTGGCAAAGGATTTAGAACAAGAATCCTTTGGAGCTTTACCATTTTGGCTTACTTGTTTTACAGGTTTTTCTTTTGGATGTGAGACTATCCTTTTAATGAGAGTTTTACCATCGGGTGTCGTGCCGACGATTTCTTCTTTGATGTTTACATCATCTGAATTTTTATCATCTTTCGTTGAAACTGCAGAGGCAGTAGTTACAAATCCACTTGCTATTATCATGGCAATGAGGAATATTATATAAGATTTCATGAAATCACCTTGGTCGTGCCTGCTTTCAATAGTTTTATTCTGTGTTCGGAAGTTTCCAGCATAATTACATAATATATGCTACTCGTTTTTAATCCAATATTAAAAAGATATTAAAGCTTAAATAATCATGCATCTAAATAATCTATATATAGTTAAAAACCAAACAATTCAAACTATCTTTGCTGACTTTGCGCTCTTTGAAGAAACTTTTTGCATAGGGAAGACTTCCATATTGTTCGCCTTTTCCCCAAGAGAACTTTGGGTCATCAAGGAAACCAATATAAATATCATAATATGTCATTTATTACCTCTGCGGTGCTATTCTTGGGCTTGTTGCAGGGTGGGTATGGGTCATTTGGGACACCATCTGATACAGGCTCATGCCTTAGCACTACGCTTTTTGATATACACTTGAATGCTTTTATAGCAGTCATCACATAACGCCCACGGGGTTTCGCTCTTATCAACGATGGATTTCCACGGACTATTTTTAATTACATTAAGATTTATTAAGTTATAATAATTTTTCAGTATGTTAAACCCCATATTACTTATTAAATAGTTACAAATTATGGTTCTATCGCAGATGCAAAATATAGCTACAGGTAAAATGGAGTTTTCACTAAACGGAGTTTGATATTGAGCATGGATGCATGGAATGACCAAATATTGCCCCGTTTCGATTCAGGCGCATGATAACAAGTTACAAACCATCAATAAAGGTTATATTGACTTGTTACATTTAAGCAAACATGGTGGATGTAGATTGGGATTATATATATCCTGGAAAAAAGCCTGTTTGCATGGTGGGAGCTGGTTTTCAAAAAGCTGTGCTACATGAAGAGTTGAAATTACCATCTACTGAGGATATTATTGAGAAAACTGTTGAAAGTCAAGGGGAACAATTTCCAATACTTTCGATATTATTTGATAAAAAAATTTCGCCTCGATGTGATTTAAATTATATCTGGAAAAATATTAACAGGTTGTCTTCATTACTGGCTAATTATTACTCAAAAATAGAATTAAATTATTCATTATTAAATAATAAAATAATTGAAGTGATAAATTATTATAAAAAGTGTAATCAACCACCTCATACAATAATATGGGTAGTTCTTGGGTTAGAATTGAAAAAGATGCTCGCTTACCAATACAATTCCACTAAAATCAATGGAGAATCATCTTTTAAAAAATGTGCAATTGGCAATTTGAAAGAAATCATTTCAAAAAGTGAGAAAATCACATGGATTTCTTTAAACTATGACATTGTATTGGAACAAATGCTGGTGTATGCTATTTACAATCAAAAAAAGTTTAATCATTCTTTTGGGGAAGTGAAATATTCTTTCGAACAATTATTTGGTAATTTAAATATTGTTGATTTTAAACATTTAATTATCAAACCACATGGTAGCCTAAACGTTGTTTTTAAAACAGAAAACCAAAATTCCAATGACAAAATTCATAGTCTTTGCTTTAAAGAAGATGATGATTATTTTGCGACTTTTGATTGGAATGAATTTGGGTATGATAAAAATAATCAAAATCTTGAAAAAAGACCGTGGTTGATTGGTTATTTGCCTGATGAGATGAAAGACGAATTGAATTCAAGAGCATGTTTTTCTGATTTGGCGCATGATTTGTGTAAATGGAATATGGCATCCACTTCTTTCGCGTTAGAATATGCATCATCTATTTTTATTTTAGGATATAGTATGCCTCAGGAAGATGAATGGATATGGGCGAGATTCAGGAATATTCGTAAAAAAAATAAAAATATTTTTGTTGCTTCAAAATGTAGCAGTGAAAGAATTGTCAAAGAATTTAAGAGAAACGGCTTTGAAAATGTAAATATTATAAATGATGGGAAAATTTGACAAAAAACAATAAGATGTTCAAAGTAAGCGAATAAAAAATGAACCGTCGAGAAAAAAACAGAATTAACATACCGAAAAATAGTTAATAATTCCATGCTGTAGAGTGCATCCATAATACTATTCCTATAATTAAACCCCATATGGAAGTTACCAATAATTTTTTTGGATTACTTTTAAATTTTTTTTACCCATTGTTGATTATCATTATATTTATCTCGTTCGTATGACATAACTATTTTATCATCAATAGTTGTATTTATTTCTATTTTACTCCATCTATCTGATGCAAATGTTACAGGTAATGGAAGTATAGTTTTCTTAACCATTTCCTTATTTACAACAACATTATCAAATTTAACATCCTTAGAGAAATAAATAGTATTATCTGGTCGAAATAATGTTATTTTGACTACTATTTCAGGTATATAAGTAGTATTATAGTTAAGAACCTAACATTTCTAACTTATTATCAAGAAACTTTTCAATCCATCTCTTAGCAAAGCTCAATTTTGACGAAAAGTTCTGAAAACTG
>Ga0154761_153_pt2 | contig 13004 bp, 21 predicted proteins | sample Rifle2008BG16ft_FD_105769 | JGI IMG/M metagenome (GOLD analysis project Ga0154761, IMG submission 105769) | Candidatus Levybacteria bacterium RBG_16_35_11 | reverse complement strand
ATAATTTATTCTCTTCTGATAATAATAACGTGAGTACGATGGGCAAGTCGGGGAGTGGGGGTTAGTGTATTAAAAAAGTATTGCCTGCCCACAAATATTGATATTGTGAATTTCTGTATTTAAGATTAACTGTTAACTTTAATTTTTGTAAAATGCAATGAAGAAAGGTAACAAAGAATGCGTAAAGGGAACAGACATTACAAGATGAGGGGACTGCAAATGACTGGCAATATATAGGCAGGGGCATGATGCCTATCGATAATTTTTATTGCCTTCTGATTACTTGTTTAGGTATCAGAACAGAGTCTTTCTTCAGGGTTCAATAATGAATTCTTGATTCTCTTTTCCTCAATTATCTCTTGAAGTGTTTGAATAATTGGTGGTTTTTGATAACAAACTAACTTATACCAGCAATAAGCTAAAACAACCAATGAAATCATTGAAATCGTTAGGGTTAAGAAGTAAAATAAGCGTATCTCTTTCGCGAACGGTATTAATGCTGATGGATATCCAAAAATCTCAATGAATTCCAAAAGAGTGTGAAGACCCACAAAAGCACCTGCAATAAAAACTAAATTGAAATTTCTATTTTGAAATTTTTTATTTAAAAATGCCTTCGCTCTCATGACATCATCATCGATGCATCTCCATGAAAACCATGATATTATTGATAAATATAGACCAATAATAGTCAGAAATACTGCCGTTATAAGAATTACAACTTGCACGTCCATAATTTCCCTCCTATCCAATTGAAGAGATAGCATATTAATAAACTTTCTGCTTTCTTTCTTGTAAAATAATTTCACAGAACCACAGTGAGCCTAACATCTTTAAATATAAATTATTTCCAATTCCTTCAGCCTTTCAATCTTAGCCTGCACCTCATCAACTGCTATCTCACACAGGTATTGAAACAAGCACTTCTTAGATAATCCTGAACTATTCTGGGAGCTCGAACCATATTATGAAAAGCAACATTACAGGTTCAAAATGACAACAATAAACCTCTTAATTTTCAATAGTTTGTAAATTTTCAGTTGCTAAATTAAGGAAATAAGTCGGCAACAATGTGTGCATTCAATAATCTATCTAAAGTCGTAATTTTTCTGCCGAATCTCATAATATAACCATTATGGTGAATGGGTCTTGGTAAGACAAGAAGGTTTTCTATATAGTATGCGGTATGAATCCAAGGATGTTCTTCAAATTTACTATTAGGGTCTGTATTTTCATCCCGATTATACCAACCATGCGTATCTGCCTCTGGAACATTAAGTTGCCTATATCTAACTCTTGCATAATGTGTGACAGCACTTGTTGGATGAGTTATATAAAAAGCAAGATAATCTGTTTCAGGTGCATTACGATGCTCACCACCAGTGAGAAACCCTGCACCATAGAACCCGTATTCTTGAACAGTTCTGAAACATCCAGGATGAATTACCGCAACAATAACATTTGGCATACTCTACCTCTTTTCCAAGGCGCTTATTATAATGGAAGATGTAATAACTCTTTCTAAAAAGGTTTTTAAGCGTTTTCAGATGAGAAGATGCAGATATAACTTATATCAGTTAAAAAAGCTTTATTCCATTTTTTTAATTCCAGTAAGAATTTCTTTCTTTGTTTCCTAACATACCATCCAACAAATGCAATAACACCTATGCCTAAATATATATTAATTGGACTAATGCTTGGAGATTGGATAATTAATATGACAAATCCAATCAACCCTCCCACAATTACACTGCTCATAACAGCATTTAAATAATCAAGCTCATTTTGTACAACATCTTTAGGCGCCATCATTGTTACATATGTAGAATACGAGTTATACTTTGCTATAGAAAAAATACTAATAATGCTTTGGAAAATCTTTTTAGGATTATCTCTTACTCCCATTCGCAAATTTTGAGCTATACCTATTCACAAGTAACTTTATGCAATCGAGTGACAGCTTTTATGTAGTCCAACGGAGGGACTTCAGCGATTATTATGGTGCGAAAATCAAAAGTAATTACAGTTCTGAAAAATGAAGAAACAGACGATGAAATTATCGAGAAGCGGTTTAGAATGACACTCAAAAAGGGTGACCGTGTGATAACCACTGGACACGGCAGAACAAAGAACTGGGGTAACGTAGTGGGTATCGTCACAAAAAGACGGGGCGACAAAGTATTCGTTCAATGGGAGGGCACTTCATTTTCAATTGAAGATGAAATGGATATAAAAGAAGTTAGACCAGACGATGGAGTTAAGATTAATAAAAAATAGTGGCTTCACACTTGGCGAAGGACTGACTTTGCTGGATGGCAATACCCTCTTGTGCCGCTATTGTGGTAATAGGCTTTTCTGGAGTGGAGAACTAATCGATTTCCGTCCATTAGGGTTCAGCCAGATAAATCGTAAAATCGCATGTGTCAGATGTGGTAAAGAAACTTATTATGATGTAAAAGAGCTTGAAAAACACGAAGTTAATTTTTTAGAGTTATGGGCTGAATCTTGAAGGGTAATTTAGACTATAATCACACCCCATTCTGCTCCAAGTTTATCAATTCTGCGTAACTCTCCATAATAATAACTTATAAAGAACTTAATAGCGGCATCTAAAGCTTGAGATTATGAGATTGGTATGAAAGGGACATGGAATAGACATCAATGACCCCGTGAAACGATATACCCTTAAATCAATGCCAGGGGAATTTACAGGGCTGCAACTGATATGCTATATGTATGTCGGCTTTAAGATAATTGACCCAACTATGAATAGTGGAATCGACCTTTCCAGAGAATATAATACAGCAAAGCAATTGACCACCGCATTGGTCAGCATGTCAGGTCAAATAGACCTATATCCTCCAGGTCAAGCGTGCTTTTCGAGAACCTTTTCGCTGCCAGATAGAAATATTCGCAAGTTGGTCTGTATGTCTCCAGATAATCCTTTGCCATCTTTGGATTCAAAGGCTTATCCCATTCTTTGATTTCGATACCAACGATATAGAACCTCTCACACTGTTTATAGACCGCAATGATATCAGCCAGATTACAGGTGCTTTCCCTACATAAGAAGGGCTTTAGATGCATCTCAGATGTATGGAACACAAGGATACCATGTTGAGTGATGGCTTTGACTATCACATGGGAATTAATGGTAGTTCCGAAGCTGGAGAAATGCATCAGATATTGGAGGGAGGCTTATAGGATAAAGTTGAGGTAAGGGATGTGAAAGTATTTCTCACATCCAGGGAAAGGATAGTAGCGGCACTTAGCTTTCTTATTTCTTTCTTTCAAACTGCCTTTTTAAAGCGATGAAAAGCAAACCGAGTAGCAGAAAGCCAATCAACCTTTCTACTATATACGTATTGTCCATCTGGAAAAAAGAAGCAGCACTTGTTCTCAGATAGGTATATGGAAAATCATCAGATTGAGGTAGAGAAGCATCGAATAACCAGTGCATTAACATCGGATAAGAAATAACAACAATAAAAGACCACATCAGAGGACGAATATAACTTTCACCATAGAGGCTCAAATGTTTATAGAGACCCAGGAAAGAAAAGTTCCCCTTAAACCATAAAACAATCTTCTTAACCTTTTCATTCTTAAATTTCGTACTCACATTATGCCTACGCAATTCCATCTCACCGAAAAAAAACTCACCTGCCTCGGCAAATCTGTAATTAGTTTCATAATTCCGTCTGAGCCTGCGATATAATTGAGCAACTTCACCATAAGTTGTCACATTATCTTTTCCGATGCGTGTCTCGTCTGCGACTATAAGCCGTCCATTTTTTCTTGCCCACTCCACATTCAAGAACTCAACTTCAGATACATCTGTATATACAAAAGAAACATTTTTCAAATCAATGTTCAGAAATCTTATAACCTTTGGTTTATCGAATTTGGAAAATCTGAAATATGTTTTATTATTGAATTGAGCACTTCCGAAATTTGCTTCATTATTGAATTGAACTTCTAAGAAATATGCTTCGTTATTGAATTGAGTTTGTACAAAATACACTTCATTATCGAATTGGGCACTTGAAAACTGTACTACGTTGTTAAATTGAGCATGTGAAAAATACGCCTTGTTATTGAATTTTGCACCTATGAAATCTACATTATTGAATTGAGCACCTTCAAAAATTATAGATTTTTCAAATAAATGGTCTTGAAAACTTATCCGTTCTGGAAAAATATAACGTGAAAAATCTAACTCCTTAATAGCGTCATCATTTTCCCTCCTCTTCAATTCTTCCCAGAATCCTATCTCGAATATTTTCGCTTCTTCATCTGACTTATTTTCAAGGTGATAGATACATTTTTTCTTATCTTTATATATCTGCCTTCCGCATGGCTTTAAACCTCTCATCAATACATAGCATACTTCATCGTTCAAGGTAATCACTTCAGAATATTTCAGTTAAACTATATAATGTCATGACCAGTGTGCTCAAGATGGGGAGTATTTGAAGTGATTGACGAAGTGAGTTAATCTCTTTCTCCTGCTCCACAAGTATGGACAAGAATACAGCGTCCATAGGGTCAAGTGTCGGTGCAAGGATGAAGCGTTTAATATCCACAAATGCCCAAAAGTCATCCATGCCAACAGGGGACTTTCCCATGCCATACTCATTTGTGAACTCCTTAAGGTTCTCCCGTGCATATTTTTGCTTAGGATTGTATTTGAGGCAAGTCTTCCAGGCATCAAGAGCCTCTTCCCGCCTCCTGACCTCCCATAGCGAACAACCGAGGTTCTGATAAACATCTGCTATATCTTTTTTATCCTTCTCAGGAAAATGCTTCAAAGCCGTTTCATAACTATGAATTGCCTTTTCGTATTCCCCTTTGTCATGATAGACCACCCCAAGAAAATATAACCCCAATGGATAGTTTGGATTTAATGCTAAAACGTGGTTGAGCCTGTTCTCTGCTTCGAGAAGCTTTCCCTCAACAATGAAAACATTGGCGTGCAGAGCCATTATTTCGAAATCATCTGGACGCAAATTCAGGAGCTTTGTAAAGACATCTTTTGCCTGGTCATACTTGTTTTCTAAAACTAATTTGGAAGCCAGCCCTATCCCAGCATCTCTCATTTCTTCAAATTCAGAGTATCAAGTAAGTTTATATCTTATCGAAAGAGATATGTCTATAAGTTAAATATGAAAACAGATATTCAAATAAAAGAAGATAATTTGAAAAGAATAGGCGATGAGATAAAAGAGAAATCTGCAGAACTTATAACCTCAATTCATCATCAAGACGAAGAAAAAGAAAGACGAGATGAGGCAAATTCAAAAATATTACGAAAAGCGGAAATGCAAGAACGAGAAGCAGGAAGAAAAGGGTAAATCGCAAGAATAGGAATATTGGTCTTAATAAAAGTGATTTTTTATACTGCCCTGTATTTTTTCATTGATTACCTGGAGAAACGGGACAATTATCTGTGCTGCAACTAAAGCCCGTGAAGGGGTATATATGCTCCCTTAATGAAACAACTTTTTTTTTCAAAACGATTATATATTCAGAATGGATATGAAATATTTAGGATTAAATTGAGATTAGTTCATGGAATATTAACATTCGTTTTCACGCTGGAGAAAAATCATGGGTGTCAATGCTGAGGAATTAAACCAACTACAACAAAAAGAATTTCTACAAGCTCTTCATAATGAAAAAATCAAGACGCAATCTGAACGTGCAGATTATACTAAAAGCAAATTGGCTTTCGTAATTGGATTATTTGGACTTGGTTCACTTAAAATTGGGGCTGTAGAGTCTCACTGGATTTTGTATCTAATCCCTTTGGTAGCTATTGGTTATGATTTATATATTCGGGCTGCAGATGTTAGTATCAAGAAAATAGGGGCATTTTTGAGAACAAATCCTGGAACAACAAAAAACGAAAAAGAATGGGAGAATTTTTCTGCAAAATATCGTGATACAATCGCCCCCATTGCTAATACCCTTTTCACATTTGTTGTCACCATTGCGGCAGCTATGTATATTTATGCTCTTGAGCAAATTAAAAATTTGTTTTTTTGGAGTGTGTTTACTTCATGGTTGTTAGTATTCTTGCTTATTATTGTATGGATGTGGTTGACCCACCGAGAAATCGTTAGTAAGATTGATAATAATAATCCAAAAATTAGTGATTCCTGAAGAAAAACAGCATCGGTTCAAGAAGGGACTTCCTGAAAAGGGCTTGTGTAAAAGTCAAGGGTAGAATTCGTTCCTTTCCTGGAGGACTGATGTATTCTACTCCTTGAGCCTTACTCAGGCATCTATTTAGCTTTTGGCTGTGGTGCTTTACGGGCTCTTAATTGTTCATTGAACTTTTTTAGCCTCTCATTTTCTGCTTCATCAACTTTTGGCTTAGCAGCCATTTTTCGCACCTCCCAATAGATTTATTATTTTCTACACTTTAAGTCTTTCGGTGATTTTCAAATGTGGGCTCAACTAAAATTCTGTTTTCTTTGGAATAGCTTGAAAAGAACTAATTATATATTGAGGTGGGGTGAGCCTTAGATATTGCGAAATGAAGGACGCATTTTTAACATTCAACCTTTTCGAATAAGATAATTGTCGCTTTTCTCCTTTGGCAACTCTCCCCTTATGTTTGCTTGCTTCTCCTTCGGCTATGAAAAGACCATCTCCCGCTTTAAAATTCACCGAATTTCCATTGAAATCTATTGAGATACTGCCTTCTATAACATAGCCTATGTGACCCTTGACACACCAGTCTTTTTCAGCTAACTCCTCCGAAAATTCCACCAACCGTATTCTTTGATTCTCTCTAATAAACGCTTTATACCGAATACCAGGTGCTGGATTTTCCCAATTTATGTTTTGGAAATCAATCAAATAATCAGCCATATTTCGTTTCTCCTTTTATCCTCTACAATATCAATCCTGTTGTAATAAATATGGTTTTCCCAGACACCTAAATTTGCGATACATTGCGAAAAACTCTAATCGCTCTTCATCATTTCAGCTATTCGATTCCCACAGAAACCGCACTCAAGCAGCTTTGCATTTCCTACTGCGAAACCTTGCATTATGTGACCACATTTTTTACAAAATGATGCATCGCCTTTTGCTTTCAAGGTATCTATTTCCTGTCTTATAGAACGCAGTTTAATGTCATGCTCTTTGTCAAGATACATCAGGTCTTCATCACTAAATATTATTGGCATTTCTATTCACTCCCATTTTTTAATTTGTTTAAGACAGTAATCTGCTATATTGTGAAATATATCTATGCATGCCCGCTTTAATATTCTTTTCTGGTATTTTTATGTTTTTTTCAAGCTGATGCAAGCCCAGATGCAGTCGTTTTTACCAATCACAGAGATATTGAATCCAAGATTGAAAAAGGAGTCAAAACCATCTCAACAATGTTCAAATAGTCTTCCTTGATTGTATAGACATTATGTTCATATGTCAAATAGAAACGTAGAATCCCAAGTCTGCTATGCATCTGTCCAACCATAGCAGAGACCGCTCTGTAATTAACATCGAAACCCTGCTTTAGGAGGTAATCATAAATTTCAACGGTATTACAGCTTTTCACCTCTGAGAATAACCTTAGAAGGGTTTTCCTAATACCTACCTTATCTTTCAGGAGAAATTTTATCAGTCTATTTTTAACGCCATCATCGATTTTCTTCATTGAATCACCTTTTCGACCATCATAATTGAGCAAATAATAATTTTAAGTGATAGGATATTCCATCCTATCCTAAACCTATCCAAAAATATAATTCTTTTATGGTTTGTTTCCTCAATTAAATTCTCCCAATCCCCACATTGTTTTTAGGATAACCATATCGGGATTTTGACAAAGGATAGCCTTGATTTATTCCTTGCATGATTGTTGGTATAGTTAAGAATTATTGCCTAAATATTTGAGATAAGTCTGACAGACCCCAAATAAGAGCTAAAATCCAAAGAATAGCAATAAAAGAAGGAAGCAAAAATACATATATTTGATTAGGGTCAGGGATTTGACTAGATAATTTATTTATGAAGCTAGGAGGTCGGCTAAGTATAATTGGGCTTTTTAGTGAGAAGGTGTTCCCATTTAAGTATCTACTTCTTGCTGTAAATATATCTAAATCAGTGTCTCTAATATCTCCGTCCACCTTATCCAAATACCAAAAATCTGAATCTTTTTCTATTAAACCAATACTACTTCTCCAAAAATCAGCCGCATTCATTGTGCGTGAAATTATAATAGAGTGCAGTACGCTCATTAAAAATCCAAAAATAGGTATTGTTACTCTTAAAGCATAAATCCAACCTACCTGATTTGGCAAAAGCAGAAGAGTCGCAAAAAGAAAAGAATTGAAGACCAGAAAATGATTTGTTCGTTCTGAAATAAATCTCCCTTCATGCATAAGAAGCTGAACTAATATCTCATATGTTTTGTGTAAGTGTTCGTGCCTCTCTGACTGGCAACCTTCAAATTCATTCATAGGGTTTGACCTTTTATCTCTTTTATCTTTATTAGTATAAAAATCTTTAAAATATAGGTTCTGAGTATGAGTGAATAACGACAGGAAAAATGGTATGGATAGAACTTATGATACATAAATTGAGAGGGCTAAATTTTAAGTCATCAAACATTCATAATCTTTGAGGTTCTCCCTTGCATATCTTTGTCGGGGATTGAATTTCAAACAAGTTTTCCATGCTTCAATAGCGTCTTCTCGTCTCTTGACCTCCCAAAGAGAACATCCAAGGTTCTGATAAGTATCGGCAATTTCATCTTTGTCATTCTTAGAAAAAAGGTCAAGGGCTTTTTCATACATTTTAATTGACTTCTCGAATTCCCCTAACTCGTGATAAACAACACCCATATGATATGATACCCAGGGATAATTAGGGTTTGTTCGTAATGCTTTATCAAGCCACTCCTCCGCTGTTTTAAAGTCTTCTTCGAGGATAAAAACATTGGCAAGCAGACACAATACATGAGCATCGTTCGGACTTATTTCAAGAACCTTAGCAAAAAGCCTTTTAGCTTCTTCATAATCCTCATCCAGAACCTTTTTTGCAGCCAGTTCAATTCCCACCGCCCTCATTTCTTTAAGGTTAGGCATATTTTTTATCGCTTCAGGGACTTTGCGTTGCATAATGTCTGAGTATATTTTCCATATTATTCCAAATTATATGATGATGACACAAGTGTTTCCTGTTCATTATCTCTTACAAAAACAACCACTTTGTTATCTAAAAGAGCATTTTTATACTGTTTTTGTAATATAGTTTGTGATTTTTTGCTTAAGTCTGCCTTAAAATCTTCGTATGGATAAGCGTATATCCTTTTTTCCTGCATATCAAATAACATAATTGGTTTTTTATCCTCAAATTTCTTGTATAGCTTGAGAATATTGTTCCATTGCTCATCGATAACATCCAAATATTGTTCATTCATTTTCAACAGTCCTTAGCTCAAAGATAATAGAATTGTAGTAGGATAAACTTTATGATACAAATCAGCACTGAGAAGAGTTAATCGGATGGACTTCTTTCACTTTTTTGCGGTAAATTTATCATAAAGGAGCATAAGGGACGTAATAAGAGGATTGATATCTGTGCTACAAACACTCAAGAAAGGCGACTGTGTGATAACCACTGGACATGGCAAAACAAAGAACTGGGGTAACGCAGTGGGTATCGTCAGTAAAAGGCGTGGCGATAAAGTGTTCATTCAATGGGAGGGCACATCATTTCCCATAGAAGATGAGATGGACATAAAAGAGGTTAGACTATACAATGGAGTTGAAATTAATTAAAAATAACGGTTTCACACTTGGCGAGAGGCTAAAGTTGCTTGACGGCAATACTCTTCTGTGCCGACATTGCGGTAGTAGTCTTTTCTGGAGTGGAGAACTTATCGATTTCCATCCATTAGGTTTCAACCAGATAAATCGTAAAATCGCATGTGTTAGATGTGGTAAAGAAAGTTATTATGATGTAAGAGAGCTTGAAAAACATCGAGTTAATTTTGTGGAGATATGGGCTGAACCTTGAATTGTTTGAAATAAATGAAGCGATGATTGTATAAACATGGGAAAAAATGATGCTATTACATTTTGGTAATTTGCCTTATCCTGCCTTACTTTCTATATCAATTCTATGCAATTCAATATATAATCTATAAATAAAAAATATACCAAGTATAAAACAAAAAAAGAAGAACCACCCATTGACCAATTTAATTAAGGTCAGATTAGTATCACTAAATCCTATGTAGCTGGATACTCCAATAATAATTAGGTTTGCAGATGCTACCACAAATAGAGCAAAAAAATTTTGAATATCTTTTTGTATATGACCTTTTCTTCTGCGCAATTTACATATCGATTCAAGTAAGTAATTAGTATCGCTTTCAATTGGATTACTTTGATTGAGCTTATTGCATAAGTTTCTAATCATCACATTAATAGTTTCTATCCCTTTAGCAGATTCACCTCTACTATGGAATAATGCTTGAAATGTTAATGCCAAAAGTGCTACTCCTGCTATTGTTATAGCTCCTTCAAGCACAATGGTCAATGTTTCACCTTAAAACAAAAATTGTTCAATCCCTAATTTCACATTTAGTAATTTTAGATGCTTGCTCAGAGTCAATATACCAAGATACAATATTTTTCAAAAAGGTAATTCCGAAATATATACTAGAACCTATAATCAGACTATTAATTATCACATTTCCAGATTCTAAACCATTAATCAAAGAATAATATATATAGACTAAAGGCATAATTAATGTAAGTAACACTTCAGGAGAACTAATGTCTGTACAGAATTTGAAACCACCTAGTTTAAACATATGTCATTCCCACCTTTATTATTATTTAGTAACATCATTGCTAAGATGATGAAAATCTTTCATATAAATCTAACAATCATTTTTTCAATATATATTTTTAACGATGTTGAATATTTCAATATGAATGTAATATTATGTTCATGTTAAAATAATTGAATATTTAAGATATAAATAATTATATCTAAATATTTGGCAAAAAAAATAGGTAATCTAAGTACTGCAGTCAATGCCACTTATCTTATATTCTAACATTTCGAGAACGTTCTTCATAATAGCTGAATAATTCTTTTCCCCATATTATTGCAGATTCATCAAAGCTTAGAATATTTTGGTGGAAGTCGTAAGTGCCGTCTTCTAGAAATAACCTAATAGAGAGAAAAAAATCAGTTACAGTAAAATCAATTTCAATTTTTTCATCACAAACCATAATACTAGTATTTTTATAATTTAGATATTTTTTCAAATTTTCCTTTTGAGTCTCTTTTAAATTCTCAAGAATTTCTTTTTTAAATATGATAGAATTACACACATTCTTATCAGCTATGACTCCAATATTCTCAAGAAAATTTTCTTGTAGTACTGATGAGACTCCTTTAATCCATCTTGCTTTCAGGAGATTTTTCATGTATTCATTATTTGGTCTAAATAAATCCGTTGGAGTGCTTTTGATTATTTCATAATTTCCCAGCTCGTGAAGCTTCAAACGAAAGTCATGAGGAATCACGGAAATATTATGCTCATTCCAGAATTTTATGTCTTTTCCAAAAATTAGCTGGATTTTTTGAAAATTTTGAAGATATTCAGCAAGGACTTTCCCCATTTCTGTCAGAACATGTTTCCTCTCTTTCTGGTAGATTAGCTTATAATCTTCCATTTTGCGAATCTGAGGAATGATTCCTGAGGATGTTACTAATAGTGCTTCCCTAATTTCACTTAGCGTCTTTGGACTATCAAGCAGCAGAAGAAGCAAATTCCTCCGTTTTTCAGAAAGAACCATGAACTCAAACAAATCCCAAGTTTGCTTATTTATTTCAAGGAGAGAAATATTTGACATTATTGTTTATAGATATATTTTATTTGATATAAGATTTTGTACAGATAGCATAGAATTTTAGCCATAGCGTCAAGATAACCCTGGAAGGATATTATTAATGATGATAAGTACAGTGCTCAAGAACGCCTGCGGCAGCCTCTTAAACCTCTATGCTGTGGAAGTTGAGCACGCAGTTTCTTGTGTAGTGTATATACACTACTTACCAAATAGAAGAAACGGGGCTCTGCCTTGCGAAACCGTTAAAGCGGCACAAGACTATCCTGACGCTATGGAATTTTAGAGTACAAAGTGGTCGAGTGTATATCTTTTAATCATCTTCCTTGAAGAACAAGATAATAACTACCTCTGCGGGGGATGACGATTACCTGGTTAAATGCTCTGACTATTTGGGACACTGTCTGATACAGGCTCATTCCTTAGCACTGCAACTTCCACGCTTTTTGATATATAGTTGAATGCTTTTATAGCAGTCATCACATAATGCCCACGGGGTTTCGCTCTTATCAACGATTGATTTCCACGATTCAAATACTATTTCCATGAGGTCATCAGGGTTTTTTTCACCCATCCCTTTGAGCATATCCTTAGTGGCTTTGAGCATTTCCTCTGGTTTGAATCCATTCCTTACCGCAATTGTAATTGTTTCAGGGGACTCAATGTGTTTTACGTCCTTCATTTTTCCGAGCGGTTTGGAACATAGGTCGCATATCACTGGAGCGTTTTCGTCATTGCTCGACATCTGCATAGTTGTTTCAAGTATGTTCAACCCATCTTTTCCCATTTCAACCAAAAGGGTTTCTGAAGGAACATCGATTAGTGCCATTATTTTATCCTCTTAGCCCTAATTTTTGTCTTTCAAGTTCTTTCTCCTCTTTCCATGTCATTTTCAAAATAGGATAATAAACCCTCGCTATTTTTTTATCGAGGTCTATTTCACATCTGAAATTTGTATTATAATTGATACCGAGATGTATTTTCAATGAATACTCAACCGCATAAATTTTATCGGATTCCGTTGTGAAATAATTTCCTCTCACTGGCGGGTATTTCTTTCCATCGACTTTTACGATAAAACCATCATCTTTTGGCTCAATACTGACCTTATGT
>Ga0154761_107_pt2 | contig 13116 bp, 27 predicted proteins | sample Rifle2008BG16ft_FD_105769 | JGI IMG/M metagenome (GOLD analysis project Ga0154761, IMG submission 105769) | Candidatus Levybacteria bacterium RBG_16_35_11 | reverse complement strand
TTACTCCTGAAAATACCACTAAAAATGATATATGGTATTTTCAAATTAGGGCTTTTCATAACGGTGCTGGTTCTCCCACAGATTTTGGAACTAGCAATAATCTTACTATTGAAAACACACCGCCTTTAAAACCAACACAAGTTTCGCCACTTAACCAATCAACTTTCTATGATTACTCTGTTGAATTGAATTGCACAGATGGATTTGACGAGGATAACGATACATTGTTCGTTGAGTTCTACGTTAATAAAACAAATAGTGCAATGTTCCTTAACCAAAACACTACGGAGAATTTCTTTAACCTAAATAGGGTAGATAATGCGACATATCAATGGGTGTGTAGGCATAATGATAATACTTCATTAAGCTCTTTCACCAATAATCTTACTTTCATAATGGACACTTCCAGAATCAAAACGTTAGCTGAAACTAATCCTTCGCCTGTCTTGGAATTTACCTCCCAAACCTTTTCTTTGAATTTAACATTAAGCAATATATCTATCAAAAGTGTGCAGAATGCAATTTATTATAATGGAGTGATAAGAGCTTCAACTACACGAAATGGAAGTGTGTATGGGAATAATTTTAGTCATTATTCTACTTCATCATTCGTAATCCCTAATTCTGAAATGGCATCTAATGTAAGCTATTATTGGAATGTTTCTCTACTCCTGCATAATGGCACTATTGAACGACAGCAATTTCTGTTTAGCCATGTGGTAGATGTTCTGAATTTTAGTTCTTGCGGCGCATCTGACCCCAACGCCATCCTGAATTTCACATTAAGGCATGAAGTTAATGATTCGCAATTGAAAGGGGATTTTAAGGGGAGTTTTACAATATATGGCGCATCAAAAGATATAAACCAGACTATCACAATAACTAACACATTAATTAACAGCACCACTACATATATCTGTTTAAACACTACTGGTTCTCCGCAACTTAATACTGATGCGTTAATTGAATATTCAGGACACGAAGGATTAGGGTATGATGTTAGGAACTATTATTTGATTAATCATAGCTTTCTCAATAAGGCGAACATTAGCCTTTACTTGCTCGATATATCTCTGGCTACTGGAATTGAATTTACAGTGCAAAATCCTGAAACTGTCCCCTTGCAAGGCAAATACATTTTGGTTAATCGGTATGATGCTGGAACGAATACATATAAGACTGTATCAATGGGCAGGACTGACCAAGCTGGAAAGGATTTTATGTTCTTAAGACAACAAGATGCGCAACACATTATAATTGTGCAGGATTATCTTGACATTGAGTTTATATCTAAGCTCTTAAAATTTAACGGAGCTACATTTGTGATTACTATTGCGGAAGATACGATTGGTAGCATAGAAAAACTATTTGAGGGGGTTAGCACGTCAATCTCATTCAGTAATTCAACCAATAATTTCACTTTTGCTTTTACCTCCCCCTCAGAGATTGTAACTACCTGCATGAGGGTGACTAAAATAAGTCTATTGGACAATAGGTTACTGTTTGAAAAATGTGTGACAGGAACAGCAGGTAGCATTGAGTATGGCATTGGAAGAGAAAACGGAACTTTTGTTGCAGGATATTATTTCAAAACAAGCAAGACTTGGCACGGTGATTTTGCAGGACAGGTTATATTTATTAGGGAAGCGAGGGAAGTTTTAAGTAATGCTCTCAAGAAAGATTCACTGGTGTTCGGTTTCATTATTGCAATGACGATAGCATTCTCTGGGTTATGGTCACCGTCAGCAGTAATTGTATTTACTATCATGGGATTAATCGGATTGTGGATGACAGGCTTCCTTTACGGCATTAACGCATATTCATTATTTATCTTTGTCGGAATCATAGGAGGTTTTATTTTAGCTTCAATGAAAAAGTAACACTATGGCGCTAGGAATACAATCTGTGGTTATAACATTCATCATGGTAATGATAGTTGGTGTAGCTTTCACTAACTTCTTTACTGAGTTCACTAACGTATATGACAATTCTATGGATGGGAACAGTACAGAATTTCTCGGTTCATTCAATGGAAGTCTTAACAATATTACCCTCTATAAGCAGGACTTGGAAACTAAAGTGGGACAAGAATCAGGTTTTTCACAAGCCGCCACTGGAGATTTCTCAGTTAGTTTCTCTTCAATAGGTAAACTTATCTCTAATCTTTTTGGGTTGATGAAAGAATTATTAACTAAAATAGAAGTTGAAATGCACATCCCGTCTTGGTTCATTAGTGCCATACTTTCAATGCTAATCATTTTCATCCTGTATGAAATAATCTCATTCATAAGGGGGAACGGCTAAATGGTTTACAGCTTTCCACCCATAAACGAAACAGACATTTCGGGCGTGTTCATCTACGTCAACAACGTGTCCAACGGATTCTTTGGACTTGGCATATTAATAACCATCTTCGTAGTGTCCTTCCTCGCTATGCAGAATTACCAAGACAAACAGTCCTTCGCCGCTTCAATGTTCGTCACTGCCATTGCAGGGACATTCCTGTGGAGTTTAGAAATAATCAGCGACCTCGCTTTAAAGTTCTGCCTCGTCGGATTGTGCATTGCAATATTATGGCTTAGGAAGTCCACCTGAATTATATTTATAATGTGGCATTTTGTTTACACACCTTTTTAAATAAGTTTAACCTAAACTACTTTTAGTCAAATAATAAAAATGGGGAGGTTAACCCAATGGATAGAATTAAAGCAAGAATAGCCAACTTCCTTTCTCAAAGAAAAGGGCAGTTCGGCGCAATGGATACAGTTATTGGTTTGGCGCTAGGTTTGGCAGTCGCTAGTCTAGTCTTATCCCAAACAGCTAAAGTTAACAGCGACGTTTCGTCTTCTTTAACAGGAAGCCCGAAAGACGCAGTTGATAACGGCACACAAGGTATAGTAAACTTGTCTAAAGGTTTACCAACTGTGGGAACACTTGGCGTTGCAATCGTGCTTATCGCCTTAATCCTTCGTGGTCTTGTCGGTGCGGTAAGGTCATAATAGTAAACTAACCGTTTACTATTTTTTTCCTTTTTTTTCTTTTTTAGGAAACCGATAAGAATAATAACCAAGGGGGATGCCAAGCATGAAAAACATTTTAAATAAAAAGGGACAGTTTATGTCCAATCCAGTTTTTAACATAATGATTCTTTTCGCTTTTTCGTTAATGATATTTTCGTTAGTTACAGGTCTTACGGCTAAAGTTAATACTGATATTAGAACCTCTAATGGGATGTTTACTGCATCTAGGATAGACAATGCTTCTACTGGCACACTTAATTTAGTCCAGAGTAATACGACAGTGTTTAGCCCCGGAGATTTTTTTAGCGGTTCAGATAGAGCTTACAATGCTTCTGATTTCAAATTAACAAGTGGAACTGATTATACATTCAATCCGACTAATGGGAAATTCGTATTGCAAAATGTTCTTTACAATGATTCTAAGCTAAACTTTTCGGCTCAATATCGTTCTGATACAGCCGCAGGGTCAGTTGTAAGCAACGGAAGTCAAGGTATATTCAACTTGAGCAAAGGCAGTTCCAGCTTCGGTTCGATAATGGTAGCCATCGTTGTCTTAACGCTATTTGGGTTCTTCTTTGCCCAATTCGTGCAATTTAAAATGTAAAGGCGTTGTGAAAAAGACGAAACTTGTCAGGATGAGAGAGAAAACAATAAATTTATTAATCTAGGCAACTTCCTTCTTATTTAAATGGGGAATGAGAAATGCTAAATCTTTACATCAATAACCTGATAATAGTTCTAGCTGGAATCTTCCTAATTATATTTTTTTATGGACTTATCAACAAAGCAAGAAAGTTAAGGATGGCGAAAAAGAATGAGAATTATAAACTCCTAATAACTGCCGTAGAAAAGAATACTCCCCATAGAATGACTAATACGGCTCTAATGGGGGGGTCTAAAGAAGGAAGGGGGAAGAGGGGTTGCCCTTGAAGTTTGCCCTACCTGTCCTAGAGAGAACAATCCGCTTTGATAAGCGAAATGAGAGTATTGATTTAGTTCAAAGCAATATCGAACACAATGTGTTACAAGAAAGTCATAACGAAAATAAAGCGAGGCTAAATAACTTCTCGGTATTATTGCCAAATACCTTTCGTGGGTTGAGGTTCAAGATGCCTGTTGCGGAAACAGCATATATTTTAAACGTGCCACCATTAAAAGAGTATGGCTATGGAAAATATAAATGGCGAGTTCCTTTCCTGCTTGATACATTCTTTTGTTTGGGGCGAATGTGCGTATGGGAAGTTAACAGTGAAGGGTGGGTTGAAAAAATGAAACATAAAATGTTGCCATTCAGTATTAAAAAATTAAATAAGGAAACTAAAGCAGTAATAGAAATGTGGCGATACTGTCCTTTGTGTAGAGAATGGAATAAATGGAAATATCGTGTAGAAGATAAGAAAAAAGATTATATCAGATAGGAGGATTAACAATGGGAAAGGAAGAAGTTAAAGACGCAGAACAACAACAAGAAGTTACTGACGAGGGGAAATTAACCAACGACATAATCTCGGCGATAAACAAAAGCAAAGTGGATAGGGCACAAGTAGTCATGGTCTTGGATGCTATTAAGTATGAAGTGCTTATGGATGTTGTCCAAGCCAATATCGAATATAGTTTAGCTAATAAGCAAAAAGGCGAAAGTGAGATAGAGAATGATGAACCTGCAAAATAACGAGATTGAGGAAGAGATACGAGAGAAATATCACAAGGAGAGTTGTGTTGAATGGATTGCCTGTACTAATTGTGGCAAGGAGTATAGGAATAATCCAGAAGGGGCAAATTATAAAAGGAAAGGGGAATATGGTCAGGTCTGTTCAAGAAAATGCCTTGAAGAGAAATACCCGCCAAAAAATGCGGGTGTGAATTACGGAAAGGGGGTTGAATGATATGGCGGATAAAAAAGCGGAATTGGAACTGGAACATGAACTAGCGATGCAACGCATCCAGAAAGCGCATGAATTGAAAGTGAAAGAATTGGCAACGGAACATGATTACCGTATGCAAGAAATTCGTCTGCGTTCAGCCAATGAAAACAATTTAGAATTGCAGAAGTTTAGGATGAAAAAGGAAATTTTCCATAAGAAATGATGGGGGAAAAATGATAGGTTATGGGGTATTTATTTATATTTTAATCATCTTAATCTTTTTAGCGATGGGTTATATATTTTGGAAACTGCCCAATTAATAAACAAAAAGTATATATATGAAGGCATATTTATGTTATTGATAGGGAAAATAAACATGGTTGATAATCTTAAGCAGGGGGGAAATGAGGATGGTAGTATTCTCAACGAGAAACTCGAAACATTCAAAAGGCGGAAAGTTTCAAAGTGGGAATACGCCATAATTATTCTTGTCTTATTGCTTCTAGCAGGACAGGTTTACAACCAATGGCAATACGGAGAAGCATTCAAACGTGACCCCTGCGAAGCCTGTGAGCAAGATGGGACTTGGCAGTGTCTCCATATTGATTCGAGGTTTAATATACAGAACGAAACGACTATTTTAAATGAGGGATGAAGAATGGAAAAAGGAACTAAGGAAGTAAAGTTTAAATTGACTGAAGAGGAATACGAAATTTTATTAAGGGAATCGGAAGTGGAACATCTTAAACTTTCAGAATATCTCAGACATAAATTATTTAAAATTCATTAAGAAAAAAACAAGCCATAAAAATATGGAGGAAAACGAAAATGCCAGAACTTGATTTAGGCGGAGATTATGTAAACCTAGAGGACGCAAAAAACAGACTGACCCTGACCATAATGCAACCGCATAAGGTTGTCGAGAAGGAATTTAAGGGTGAAAAAACACAACGAAATGAGATGTTGGTTGAACTGCCGAATAAAAAACAAAAAATTTGGAGTGCAAACAAGATTTCGTTGAGGGAAATAGGCAAACACTTCGGCACAAACAGCGACCTGTGGGTGGGAAAGCAAGTGCAACTAGCGGCAATGCGTATGCCCATCAAGGGCAGTATGGTTGACGTAGTGTATGCAATTCCGATGGTGAACGGTGTGCCAGTGGAAAGAGTGGGGAGTTTTTAACTCCCTTCTTTATATTAGGGTGGAAGGAAGATGAAAACTAGTGACAAAATTCAGAGGTGTGATAATTGCAGAGATTATCCTGATACAATGTATTATCCTGCTATTTCTAAAAACATAAATCTTAGTTTATGTTATGATTGTTTGACTATTTTTTCAGATATGGAAATAAAGAAGAGGAGAAAATGAAACTTCATAAAAGGGGGCAATCTTTATTTTGGCTTCTTATAATTGTGACTATAGGGCTTTTGATATTTTCAGCAATTGTGAATGATAGTTTTAGCGAAAAAATTATTCAGGAAAAGATATTTGAAGAGAGAGAATATCAACAAGATAATTATTATTTCATTGCAAAGATATATTGGTATTGCGAGGTTGATTCAAAAACTTATGCCCTCTATTCTGAAGGTGAAACTTATAACTGCGAGTGGGAAAGAAAATGAAGCTTGACAAAGAAACGGAAAAGAAAGTTTATTCTATTTTGGGCAGTCTTGACGAAGAGGATAAAAACACACTCAAAGCATTGACAGACGAATTGGGAGCATTAATGAAAAAAGAGAATATACTTTTGGGCGGAAAGAGAGAATTTAAAGAATGGCAGAAAAAATTTGCACAGTTCCAGAAAGACGTTACGGAAAAGCAGAAGAGAGAATTAATATGAAATCTATGGAGAGATATATTTATAAAGGAAGGAGTTATTCCTTATAATAATCAAAAAGGGAGGGGGATAATGGGGATGGAAGAAGATAATGTAAGTCAAGCCAAAGCTTTTGAAGGGAGAGTATGGAAAACAGGAACTAGTCTTGTTGTGACATTACCTTTTAGGGTTGTTAATTTCTTTGAAATTGAAGAGGGTGACTTGCTCGAAATGCTAGTTAAAATACCTAAACAGAGGGATACTAAAAAGAATACGGATTCTCGGGAAAAGGAAGCGGAAAAGTTTAAAGGCAGAGAAGGAGTGTTTGGAAACTTCAGTCTTGGTTTGAAGGATGGACTATGACCAGCCTAGACGAAAAAATGGTCAAATTGAAAAAGATGGAACTGCAAATGTTAGAACAAGAAAGTCACCTCCGGTGACGAATTTCTAGCTAGTGTTGACTAACCCAAACCAACAATTCTCTCTGTGATTTTGCTAAAGGAGGTGGGCGTTTAGGACAATACCACACAAAGATTAAGTATTGCGACATAGAAGCATTGGAAGATGCAACATCATTTCATTATTTTTTTAATAACACTTGGGTGTTTGCCCTTCTTCTTCTCTCGCCTCAAACGCCAAAATTCGTCAGCGTTCATGGCATATAAGGCATAAGTTGTATTCACAACAGGATGATGAAATAAGGCAATGCCATACAGAATCCCAACAATAATTCCAGCCATAAGTAAGAGGATTGATGATAATGACCAGCCTGAATGCCACGCTGAAAATGCGCCGCCAATAGTTAGAAACAGGTCAAGAAGGAGGATATAAGAAGTATGTTTGAGAATGAAAGCTATTGTTTTTTCTTTCAAACCTGACATTACATTTTCGTTTAGCTTTGCCGTTTTTTCGTTCTTCTCAGCATCAGGATTCATACCTATGCCTCCAAGCCAATCCGTTTTCTATACAATAAGAACCGTAGTCTGATGTGCATTTGAAGCAGAACCGCCTTATTTGATGCCTCTTCTGCTCACAGAGCCAAAAATGTTCTGACCCATAACTTTCTTCGGTGAACTTGCACTTATCGCAATGGCGAGGTTGGATTTCATCTTTGGTTGGCATTGGCGGATTTCCAATTTTCTTTTTTCAATTTGTGATATATAATGAAAAACAATATAATAATAATTACCATTAAAATAGTTATGACCAATAGTGCCCAAGCCATAATAAATGTTGCAATTAATTCTTTATCCTGATACAACATCTTTGGTTGCCTCTTTCTCTTTTCTCAACTTACGCCACTTTCCAACCCTATTACCTGTATTTTTATGCAACATATAACATTCCCTGCACTGCTTTCCGAAAGATGGGCAGTGACAAGTTCTACATTTTTTTGGTGGGTTGCTTTTTTTCAACTTTCTTCTCAATTCAAAATAAAAAATAATGAATAGGGATATAAGTGTTATGATTATTGAGAATAAAATTAACGGACTTATATCACGAAGTCCACAGAGTAATTCTAGTCCCTTGCACATTTCTCTTGTTGAGGCAGTTATCATCATCTGACATACCCCACTGAGTGAGGAGGGGATTTTGGGTCGCTTGATTTCATTTAGCTTCCGCCTTTTTTCGTTTGGGTTTGAATACCCACATTAAAGCCCTTGAGAGTCCGAAGATTACCCATTTACACCCTAGCAAGAGCATCTTAAACAGGTTAACCAAGATGAGCAGCACTTCCAATAAGCGATTAGATACCTCTTTCGTGGCTATGGTAAGTTCTTTACTAGTTTCAGCCATGTTCCTGCTTAACTCTTTAGAATAACCCTCTGTGTCCCCCTTGAATGCTTCACGTTGGGGTGTGGAGGGGAAACCTCCAGAACTTGCGGGGGGGTTGCTTGGGGAGGTTATACCCAATTCAATATACCCTTCTTCGTCTTTTTTAAGTTTGCGTAATTTTAATCTTGATGATTCTTGCATCTGTCAATTCCTCCGCTTACCTTGCCCTTCTATATATCTTTCATAGACAGATGCTAGATTCTTGCATTCTGCAGGTGTCAAGCGTCTAACTTTTCCTGCGAAACAAGCGAATGGAATGTTTAGCAATCTATCTGGACTATTTGTTTTTTTCCAGTTCCAAGCTTCCTCTAAACTGTCAAAGCATAACGGGTCAGCACCGTCATCCAATAGCTTATTCATAGCTTCCTGTAACGTCAGGTCTTCATAGATTTTATATTTTGTTTTCATTTTTTACCTTCCTTTCCTTTTCAACTCAACAAGGCGCTCAACAAGGCGCACTCGTCTTAAAACATTCCCCCTAACTCGGCAATATAATTTATGACATTCTTCTTTTCCACATAGGAATTGGTCTGATTTTTTAAATGAAAAAAGCTTCAAACAAACAACGCACTCTCTAAGGTTGGCTAACTCTTCCAAATATTTACTTCGCGCTGTCATTTTTTACTCTCCCTTTATTTTTCTTAATTAATTGGCGGGTTTACCCTCGAATATATTTACCAATTCTTCTTTAAAATTCTTTTCTTCCACCACAGGGTCAATGTTTTTTTGCAATTGGTCTATTTTAATTATGGCTTCCCTTAACCTGCTTTGCAATTTTAATATTGCTTCTTCATATTGTTCGGGTGTTTTTATTTCCCCTTTTTTTTGTCCCACGAGAATTCTAATTCCATAAGATAATGCTTTGCCTAATTCAACCTCATTCTCTGCGGCTAAGTTGCCCTCAGCCACCTCAAATCCTATACTTTTATATGCTCTCATTGTTCTTCCTCCCTATCCTGAGACATTTTTTGAATAAAGGCGTCTCCTATCTCTTTTTTGAGAAAATCAATTTCTTGGTTAGTTAGTTTTTGCAATTCCTCGCTAAATATCATTTCTATCTCCTCTCCTTTAAATTTACATAAGCGATTAAATTTAAACAATATTTCTTTATTTTTTTCTTTGTTCTTTTCTTCTTCTAATTCATTTTCTTTTTTTAAAGCGTCTATTTTTTCGTTTAAAAAATTAATCCTCGCTAAAATAAATGCTTTTCTTTCATATAATATTATATTTTCTTCCTTTAATTTATCTCTTTCCTCACATAATATATTTTGTCCATTATTGGATAAGGCTTCTTTTTCTAAAAGTTCTCTTATGAAAGAAGAAAGATTGTCTGTTTTTTCTTTGATTTTATTTACTATATCTTCTTCCAATGTAATTGTGAAATTTTTTTTCCCCATTTATTTATAGGAATATTCTTTCCCTTTAAATACTTTTACATAATAAATAAGAATAATATTAATATAATATAATAAACCCCATTATAACAGCACTTATTATATTTTAAAACAAGTGCCAAATCGGAGGTCGGAAAAAAGTATACGTACATATGTATCCGTTATACATATTTACGTATGGTTCTTTATAGAGGTAGTAGGGGGGGTCTATTATATTAATATAAGAGTAGATATTAATATAATATAGAGGTAATGTTCTTAACTGTTACTTTTTTATCATAACCAAAAAACTGAGAGGCTAAAAGGATAATTATACCAAATGTTATTTAAATTATTTAGGAAAGCCCACATTTTAACAATATTCCTTTAATTTTGTATCCTTCTTATGATTATTAACTCTTTTATTAGCCAAATCAATATACTCTTTATTGTTATCTATGCCTATCCAATTTCGGTTTAATTGCATAGACGCCAAAGCAGTTGTTCCACTTCCCATAAATGGGTCAATAACAATATCTCCTTCGTCTGTTGCCATCTCAATTAATCGCGTAAATAATTCTAATGGTTTTTGTGTCGGATGTGCGGCTCTTCCATTTTCTCCTTTAATTCTTTCAGAACCTTGGCAAACTGAAAACTCCCAGACATCTCTTAATTGCTTACCTTGATTATATTTTTTCATATTATTATAATTAAATTTCCATCCTTTTCCTTTTGCAAACCATGCAATAAATTCTGTGGAATGTGTTAAAGTCCTCTTTGTAATGCTTGGCATAGGATTTGTTTTTCTCCATGTTATCAAGTTAATAAATTTATATCCTTTATCTTTTAATGCTATAATCACTTCTCCAATATTATGTAAAGAGCCACAAATCATCATTGAACCATTTGGAGCAAGGATTTTGTCTGCTTCATCAATCCATTTTTTTGTAAAATCCATATAATCTTCATAAGAAAATTTATCCCATTTTTCATTTACTTTATAATATGCTCCGCCAGTTTTATTGTTAGGCAAATTTACACCACCATTTGATGCATTATAGGGAGGGTCAGTTAATACTAAATGAATTTTACCTTTAGGTAAATCGCCCATTATTTTTATACAATCTCCTTCATGATTTTTATTAATTATATCCTTCATGCTAAAATACCTTCTTTTTCATATTTTTCTAAGATTGTATTAGATTTTCTTGCCCAATCATCAACATCTTTAGAATCTACTGCAATATCATATAAACTTAATAATAATTCTTTAAATTCATTGTGAGTAATTGGTTTATTTTCTACTTTTTTTAAAGGCGTAATAGGCTTTATAGTAGTCTGAGTTGTATGCCACGTTTTTATTCCTCTTTCATAATTGTAAAATTCATATCAAGGATAGTCAAAAAGATTAGCACCATTCTTGACTATTTTTCTTTTTTCAGCAATCTTAGCCATATCCGCTTTGGTCTTTATTTTATTGCAACTACCGCATAAAGTCTGGAGATTATTTATGTCTTCTTCAATACCACCCAAAGCGATAGCTAAGATGTGGTCTGCGATTAAACTCTTAACCCCCTTAATCCCACAAATCACACAACAAAAATTATCTCGCCTAAAACATCTCTCCCTAAGTGTGTCCCATGTAAAGACATATCTAATGCTTTGTTCTGTGCAGATAATCGAACAGCAACTCCAATAATGTCTTCTTCCTTTAAGCCAATCTTTTTTTTGTTTGCCGCAATTAAGACACTTATCTTCTGCCTTCCACTCTTTCGCAGGAGAGAGGTAATATATTCTAGCCTTACTTCTTTGAAATATTTGGTGTTCAGTCATCCTTACTTCACCTTCTTAATTAAAAAGGCGAAGAGGGCATCATTAATCCGCCCCCCTCTCAAACAATGCCTTGCGGCATTGAGGTTTTGTAATACCACAGAGTTTTGCAAAAGGGGCAAAAACTCTATATAGCTCTTCCAGTCGGCGACAGCCTTCAGGAATATAATCGAATGGCGGGGAAACAAGGTAAATGGTACAATACCCCTCCAGACCCGCCATTCGTTGACACAATCTGGAGTATGGCGGAAGAGAGAGAACTTAGGGGAGGTTAAACCCAATGAACTCTCTCTTCCAGAATGCCCCATAGATATGGGAATAGAATTGTGTGATACCATTTGTTTTTCTGTCCTCCGATGTTTTTTTTTAGCCGATGGTAGAGAGAGGTGATTGAAAACTCTACCACCAGCATTTTTTTGTGGATTATTTATACAGTAAAATGACTATTTCTTATTTTTCTTTCTTCGTCTTTCGCCAAGGTGAGATACTTTGAATCTCGCACCCTGCTTAACGATTATAAATTTCGTGCCCTGTGCGGCTTTTATAGGCAGTTTTCGCCTGATGAACCTGTGCGTTTTTTCGTGCATTAATTTAGTAAGGTTATTAGCCTTAATATATTTTTCCATTTTGGCACGTGTTTTAGGTTGTTGTGTCGGATTTCCATTTTACATCTTTTAGTTCGGTACGGATTTCCTCTAAGGATAGATTCTGATAAAATTTCATCGTAATACCGATATTTGCGTGTCCCAATCGTCTTGAAATAATATCTAACGCAATCCCTGACATTCGTAGATAGATAGCCAAGCCATGACGGAAGGTATGGGGATGCAACCCCTTTACACCAATTAACTCTCCTGCCCTCCTGACTATTTTAAACGCCTGAACCCTCTTGAAATTAAATAATCTATCCTGCAAATTAAAGTTAGCTGTGTAATCCCTCACAGTTAAACACGTTTCTACATCAATCGTAATGGTGTGGAATTTATTTGCTTTCTCTATCCAAAATGTTAATGTCTTAGCTTGAAAATCGAAATCTTTTGCATTAAGTTGACAAATATCCGTTACCCTACCGCCAGTAACCCACAGAAGCTCAATGAATAGAGAATCTCTCAAGGCAAAGAAAGGGAACGTGCTTTTTCTCCCCCTCTTCTCAGCCTTGACCAGCCAATACATCTTTATAGCTTCCCTCATTTTGTTATATTGGTCAAATGTTACGTGTTGCGGAATAGGGTTAATAACCTCCTCATTCCTTTTGCCTTGCCGAATTTTGGTTAATGGATATTCTACCTTAATAATTTTCTTTTCATCTTCCATTTTTTTTTCTCCTTTGTTTTTTCAATCTTCTAGATTTTTTTTTGCTCATTTACAAGAGTTTC
>Ga0154761_143_pt1 | contig 13765 bp, 15 predicted proteins | sample Rifle2008BG16ft_FD_105769 | JGI IMG/M metagenome (GOLD analysis project Ga0154761, IMG submission 105769) | Candidatus Levybacteria bacterium RBG_16_35_11 | reverse complement strand
GGAAAAAGATTATAGAAAATGCCTATCACGATATCGATAACCTGATTGAAAAGAACAAAATAATTTACTTAGATGGCACAAGACCAAAGAAGTATAGAATAGTATCACGAGATACCAGCGATTTGGGATAAGAATATCTCCGTCTCTATTTTTGGATAAAAACCTGAATTGTCACTTGGAATAATAGGATAGAACATGCACTGACCTGTCAAGCTACTACAAATATAAATAAAAAGCACTATTGTTTAATCCGACCGCCCCGCTTTTGGCAAGGTGCTGTAATGCAAAGGGCAACTACCACCAGTTTCAATGCCACTTCTTTACTTGTCCGTGCAATATAATTTGCTTTTTTCCTATTCATGTAGAGAAATAATAAATTGCAAAAGATGTTATAACAATACTTAACAACATCGCAATTAGAGATTCTTCTTTAGATAGAACAAAACCGCTACCTCCCAAATACTTAGAAATACCAAACAATACAATAATCCAACCAATCACCCAAGACCACACAAATGATGACTTGATATTTATCATTCCTAATTTTATCTTGAGATAAGTTGGAAATTCTGCATTGGTTATATTAATGTGATATTTTCCAGTTGTTTTTGGTTTTGTTGTAAAGGTAGTTCTTTGTTCACCTTTCGGCGTAATACGAAACATCATCATCGAGGAAGATGAATTACCATTTGGTTCTATGATAGTAATCTTCAGTTGTTCTGTCAAATATATGGATTCTGTGGCACTGAATATAAAGGTCATATCTTTAATATCGTTGACTAAAAATTCACCTTCAAAAGTTTTTCCTGGAAGAACCTCACCATCCAAAAGTAAATTTCCAGTATATCCTGCTAAGATGGAAACACCTACAATAAAAATTACATTAAAAATTGCTAACCCCATTAATATATACGATAGCCGCATGGATGTATTTTTTAAGAGATTTATTGTGTCTTTGAAAGACTGAATTATACCCATAATTTTCTCCTTAATCTTCTTTAGTTCAGCAATTATATAAATATTTATTGTTAATTTTACCTCAAAGTTGCTTGTTCTGACAAAATCTCAACAACGGGATTCATAGAATCATTGCAGGAGAACACTTATCGTACCTGCACTCCGTTTCGCTCCGTGCAGGGCATCTAAAAGCATAAGGAGAGGTCGATATACTCACCAACCCTCTACAAAAGCAGGGTGATAATTTCTATAACTTTCATGCACTTGCTCAAAGTATTCTCCGACCTTTTCGTAATGCCTTTCTTTGACCCGCATACTGTGACCTGATACAACAGAACTGAGTTTTCTACTGCCACCTGCGTTGTCATGCTGTCTTTCGCCAGCTTCCCTCAGCGCCATTAAAGTAACCAAATGCAAGGGTCTCCCATCAACATAGTGTTTTTTTACTTTCTGTCTTGCCTTTTTTTCTATTGGATACCAAGGTTCGTATCATTTCATTCGTGGAATCCGTTATTATCGCTGTTCTTGGAACACTTTGCAGATACCGTTTGTGTTTATTATCCCATTTCTGCTTAACCCTCACAGCCGTTACCATTTGCTGGGTTCTGTCCCAATTTTCAATTTCCAAGTTCATGACCTCAAAAGGTCTCAACTGCGTCTCATAAATTAGTCGGAAAAAGGCTTTCTCACGCAAAAGAATGATAGAGCTGGTGCAGATTATCTTACACTCCTCCTTATTCATCCCACGATGCAAGATTGGCTCGGTTGTGAGCAACTTACTCTTTGTAGAACCTGCACCTTTTTGGTCTATAATTGGCTCTAAAATGGGGGTGACTTCCTCTTTGATATGAAAGAGTAAGTTATACTATCTCAGCCAATGCTCTTTTCATCCAGTATTGTGAAAAGACCTGGATACCTTGGACACTACTACTGCAAACCAGGCGCTTAAAAATTTTCGGTTTTGCTTTTTGCTTCGATTTTTATTCTACTTTGATTTTTGTTGTTTTAGAAAATAATGGAAGTAATGGATTCTTGTTGGTTCTCATATCACGGTAAGCATATATAGCATCCCTGAACATTTCTTCAATTTCATTATTTGAAAATTCGCTATTCATTTCCGTTTCAAAAATTATCTTTACATGCTTGTATTTTTCCATCTTTAGTCCTCACTCTAATTATTATATTTTAAATTATATGAATCTTTCGATGAAATCAATTTAATCCTTGAGCAAAAATAATCTTGGCTTCTGGATATTTGCATTTGCTGCATCTACATCCATCCTGCTGTTTCTATCTTAATTTGTTCCCTTTCTGCTGGCGACCAGTCGTTATTATAGTAATGTTAAAGGACGTAGCACTGGTGTGACCCTGAGAAGCCAGAGTAAACAAAAGAGGTTTTAACTATCAGGAGGATAACACCGCCGTTTAATTTCTTCGTTTTTCCAAAAAACACTATAGGTTTCTGTAACATCCTCCCAATCCATTTTATCTCTTTCTTCGAAATGACACGACTTAGACTCAGAATGCGCATGAACTACTTTTACTTTCTTCCTTTCGATTTTAACTATTTCATCTTCTTTTTTCTCTCTAACTTTCTCACAAATCCCTGCTTTTAAGTCAACCTCAGTTTTAAACTCTTTCTCTGCCGTCTTAAGTGTAAGTCTATACCTCCATTTTCCTTTTGTCATAGATGGAGGCTTTTGTTTCTTGATATTTTCTTCACATTTCATCATTGAATTATTCTCCTTATAACTTGAATTATTCTCCATAACCAGATAGTTATTTCACTTATATAAAATATCTATTTATTTTATCAAAATCAAACCGACACCGCATACTGTTCTTTACTGTCATTGGGATGATATTGACAAACCGCTGGTGATGCATGTATTTCCCTTTTTGAATTTTTAGTCTCAATGAGCAATTCAGATTCAATTAACATTACCATCCCTCGGTAAAAGCAGGATGGAAGCTCCTATAACTTTCATGAACCTGTTCATAATCTTCCCCGACTTTTTCGCCTTTCTTTCACTCTCATCGAATGAGCAGCAGCAACAGCCGATAATTTTCTGCTGCCCCCAGCGTTGTCGTGCTGTCTTTCCCCAGCTTCACGGAGACAGGGTAACTAAGTGAAGGGGTTTGCAAATGGTAATAAAGCATTGTCATCCCAAAGTGATACAAATGCTTCGAGGGGATGCTGATAGAACTATGCTTGACCGATATACAAAATTCACGCCTGAACAGGTCAGGGAAGAGACTTGTATCGAAAAGAAGGAGTAAAAAAGATAATATGTAAAAATGACAGAAGAAAGCAATTGCTTAACTGGGGATTGTGAAAGGATTTATAAATTGAGATATCCATTTCAAATATACATTAAAAAGGGTGCCTGAGTATGAAAATATTTGTAAGTAGTACCATCAAAGATTTAGGGGATTTGAGAAACGAACTTTATCGCCGCCTTAAAGAATTAGGACATACTCCTTGGTTAAGTGAAATGAGTGACTTTCCTTCAAATCTCCATCCAGATTCGATGACTAATTGCCTTAGGGTGGCAGAAGAGTGCGACCTTTTCGTGGTTCTCTTGGATAAGCGCGCTGGTTTATCTTATCTCAAAGAAGGTACTGCTTATTCAGATTTATCTGGTTTAAAGATTTCCGAGGCAGAATATAGGTGTGCAAGAAGAAAAGGTAAACAAATTTGTATTTTTATACGTAAGAGAGCGGAGTATGAATCAGCAATTTACAGACAGGTCAAAGATGACGAAAAGCAGAAAGAATCAATCAAATGGTATAGTGAAAACGCAGTTTATGAATTCTATGAACGTTTGATGCATGAAGAGCCCCATATTCCGTGGCGATATACTTTTGATTCCATCAATGACATAATTGAACCTTTGAAATCAATAATTGGAGAATTTTTTCAGATAGAAGTCTTTAAGGATTCAAAAATAGAAAGACAAATAGAATATATTCAAGAAAATCCCAATTTTTTAATTGAAATTCCAGCAGAAAATAGGGATAAATTATTAATTTCGATTATTAACCATTGTAGCATAAAAATCAGGCAATTTGCTACCAAGATAATTTCTCAAAATTTCGATATAGTTGGAAATGATGTGAGGCAAGAATTTTTAAAACTATTAAAAGATAATAATTTTGTTAAAAGAACCACACAAAGTCTTTTAGATGCCTCAATTATTTATTATCGTGCTAAAATTAATTGGTATTTTGCTTATTATTTCCTGCACGATTTTGATAAATACCCACAAACTTTTCAGGAAATAATAACTCCGCAAATACCAAATATTTTAAATGATTGGGGGAAATTTCTTGACGATGAGAGAGTAGAAACCTGGGGTGAATTCGAATATAATAACAGATTTGGTGTATTGCAAGATTATTTTTCTGCGGCACTCTCAAATTTCAATTTAAGGATTGGGAAACAATAAATGCACTTTCTTATTTAGCAGAAATGTTTTGGATTCCCGAAAATTTTTGATTCTTAATCTCTTCGATACGCCTAATTTTTAGGGAAAGAAGTCAGGCATAGGTAAGATGCTCATGGATTGGCATTTCAATATGTTTTGAACTCTGTGTTTTAATTCAGGCGCATATAAACAATTTAATGAGGGAGCATCGAAAAGCATAAGGTTTTTCAATAAGCATACTTACCGTCCTCTTCGCCAACCTGAGGATTAGCCATTCTTACATCCATCCTGCTGTTTCTATCTTAATCATTCCCCTTTCTTGTGGCGACCAGTCGTTATTGTAGTAATGTTTGAAAGACGTTGCACTGGTATGCCCTTGACTTGCCATAACTCTTATCTCAGCATACCCTGACTCCAATAGCCAGCTCTCCCAGGTCTTCCGAAGAGTGCCCCCTGAGATATTTATACTATCTTCAATTCCCGCCTGTGAAGCCCATCTTATTAAATTAGCCTGCCAAGTCTGATAAACAGGATACTCTAATTGATTTCCCCCTTCCAAATAGTAGTATAAGATTTCTGAGAACTGTGGCGTCAGATTTACTTTCCTTTCTTCCGAGGTCTTTGTGTATTTTCCAGGCAGGATTATCAATTTGCGTTCATGCTTGAACCATTGGGGATGTTCTGAGAAGAATTGCAGCTCTCTGTATCTCATTCCCAAGCAGGAGAAGGGACAAAACAAGACGATATTTTTATAATGTAAGAGCGAATTGGATAATCAGATATGGTTCTCGAAATAAAAAACGATGAAACGAAGAAATATTCAAATGCTCAAGCTCCTTGGCGACTTGTTCTTTTATCAATTCTTACCTTCACAGTTTATCACATTTACTGGTTTTATCGGAACTGGAAGCACTTAAAAAAACATAAAAACTTAGATATATCCCCTGGTTGGAGAACAGTTGGGTTATTTATCCCAATTTATAATATCGTCCTTATATACAGACAATTTAGAGATATTAAACACTTTGCCACGGCGTCTGGTTGCAAAAGTTATTCGTCACCAGGATGGCTTACTTTAAGTTATATATTTTTTACAATATTAACCTTTGAAATTTGGGGATTTGGATGGAAGATGACGCCTACAGAAACGTCAGAAACTTTTTTTGGTTTATTGGCTGTATGGATGCTTGTAATTGTCCAACAGACTCTTAACAGTTTTTGGAAAAAAGAACAATCCGAACTTGAAATCAGAACAAAATTTACGAACGGAGAAATCGCCTTGTTAGTAATAGGTGGAATTCTTTGGATTCTAAGTTTATAGATTACATCCATCCTGCTGTTTCTTTTTTTATCTGTTCCCTTTCTGTTGGCGACCAATCGTTGTTATAGTAATGTTTAAAGGACGTTGCACTGGTATGACCCTGACTTGCCATAACCCTAATTTCAGCATATCCTGACTCCAATAGCCAGCTTTCCCAAGTCTTCCGCAGAGTGCCCCCTGAGATATTTATGCTATCTTTTATTCCCGCCTGTGAAGCCCATCTGATTAAATTAGCCTGCCAAGTCTGATAAACAGGATACTCTAATTGATTTCCCCCTTCCAAATAGTAGTATAGGATTTCTGAGAACTGTGGCGTCAGATTTACTTTCCTCTCTTCCGATGTCTTTGTGTATTTTCCAGGCAAGATTATCAATTTGCGTTCATGCTTGAACCATTCTGGATGTTCTGAAAAATGCTGTAGCTCTTTATATCTCATTCCAGTAAATAACTCGGTCTTGAAGCACATTTTGTGTTTCATTTTCGGTATCTTTTCAATGATACACTTAGCTTCCTGGGGTTTGAGAACCCTATAAAATTCTGTCTTCATATACTTAAATTTCCAAACTTTTTTCAGTATTTATTGCTTTTACCCTGACTTTATTGATGATTTTGAGGTGTTTTCATCTCAAAATACTGGAAAAATACTACAAAATTACAGTGTGCTCCCCCTGGCTTTCAGCTAAAGCTTTTTTCACTGCTTCAAGCGAGTATTTATCAACGAGATACTTGATGATATTGACAAGTGAATCAAATGTAATAATTCCTGAAGATTTTTCGCCTTGATTCTGCTGATGGGAAGAATCCTTATTGTCAGTAGTATTCTGTATCTTTAATTCCTGTCCTTCCGATGGTTGGCTTATGGCATCCTTTGCATTTCCTTTGTTTGTCTTTTTTGGCTTAGGCAAATTCTCTCGTTCTCGAATCTTATTAGCCATGTTTCTGATAGAATAATCTGTTAGGCATGCTGCATCATCCTTGAATTCATCTGGCATTCTTGAAGATACATACTCACGTATTTTCTGCTTTGTCTCTGCCGTTATATCTTCTCCATCTCTCCATCCTGGCTGAAATTCGTCAAGTTTTCGCTCTACGAAGGCTTCTTTCATCGTGCATTGTTTTGTCATTTTACCCTCAATCCCTATTAAAAAAGTAAGAGTTTGCCTCTCTTACAATTCTCCTGAATCAACATCTAGCAAATCTAATTTTCCAGGATTCTCAGACCAATTTTTAAGGTCGATAGGGTTATCTTTTCGCCCTACTCGGCTCGCTGTTATTGACTTGTCAATAGCGATAGCCCGATTACTTCTCTTGCTCTGAATTTCCTCTATCTTCTTGTCTGCTGTTTCCTTAAAGGGAATTTCCAGAAAATCTTTCATGAAGGGTCTAAACTCATCGATTTCCGACTTCTTCACCGACACGAGAAAACTTTCGCTGTCAGAATCGTAGTCAAGCGGTATCGTAGTTCCAGTCATTTTTTCATAGGCAAAAATCTTTTCAAGAAGATTTTCCTTTTCTGAATCCTTATATCGCAGAATGACGGACTCCCCATCTTTATTAGGGATTTCGACATCATCAACTTTCTTTTCCAAGTCTGCAATAACTGCCTCTTGGGCACCTTTATGTTCCCCACTTGGAACAACAGCGCCCTCATTAGAAATTGCATCAGCATCTTTCTTTAATGCTGCAGCAGAATGCCTCTTCCCTTTTCCTAAAAGCGGGTCCTTTAATTCCCTATAACCGCCCTTATTTTCTTTATCTTTTGATTTCTTATCTTTACATTCTTGGGTTTTGTCTTTATTTTTTATCATTGTTTTCCACTCCATTATTTTTTGTGACTGTAGTTCCCTCTTTTTGAGGTTCATCAGAATTTTTTACAAATCTAATTTTATACTGCTCATTGTCGAATTTCTTTATATTTTCTTTAGTTTTCTTTCTTAACATATTTTTCACTCCATAGTGATTGTGATTAAGCGGAGAAGGAGGTGAATGCTACTCCGCTTGGCATTATTTTCAAACCACCACTTTTCTCCAGTGAAGATTGAAAAAGCGGAGAAGATAGGTGGATTGTAGCTCCGCTTTGTGGCATTATCTTTATCCATTCATACCGCCTCAACTTTCAGAATTTTTTCTCCTTTAGCCTAAGAGGTGGGTAGTCTAACCCCTCCCAGGTTGACATCCGTTTCACAAGCCGACAAAATCGACCTTCTTGCCCTTTCCCTGACAATTTCTTTGTCTTGCTCTGGTAATCCCTCAAATCTTTTCTTCCCAGCCCATTCTTGGGGGGTAAGTCCTTGATATTTCAGGATATCTGGATATTTTGAACCGATTTTAAACCTGACTTCCTTTTCCAACTTGCATTTCACCTGGAAATCATCAGGGTCGATGTATAGCTCAGGGAAAGAAGGATGCAATGGGCAATTATTTACGGAACATTTTAGGAAGCGACTACATTCATGGTAAGGATATTTTATCAAATTTTTTCACCCCAACTCTATAAAAATATAAATACCTTTAAGACTTATAAATCTTTGCATCAGAATAATTATTTATAGAACTTTGTTTTTGTATTAAAGTAATAATAATTATTAAAATCATTGATGTTATCATATTTTTGTTTATTATGGCAAATTATAGCATTATGGATTTCTATTTAATGATTTAAAAACACTGTGTTCTCTTATTTTGATGCATATATTTAAATTATAAACAATCATAAAATTTTAATATGGAATCAAAATCTAATCTATGCCCTTCCTGCGGGTTCATAAAAGAACATCCTGAAAAAACGCTATGCTTCTTTTGTTATTTTCGTGGCAATTTCGGAACAATGAAGATGCTCACACTCGATATTCTTGACAAATCAGCAAAAAGACTTACCAGAGACGAAATATTGGACGAACTCAATAGAATGCCATTCATTGGAAAAGTGGTCAAAGCAGAGAGCTTAAAGGAAAATCTAAGACGATATAAGCAATTGGGACTAATCACGGGGAGAAAAAGAAGAGTGGTAAAGCATTATCGAGGTCGCCAAAAATTAGAATTAAAATTGACTTTGAAAGGAAAAAAAGCTCTCAAAAGATACTGGAAAAACTGGAGCATGGGCTTGCTTGTTCCAATCAAGTTCAAGGGCAAAACCAAGAAAATGACGCAAGATTTTAAAGCAAGAGCTTCTGGAATTCGTGGAAAAATAGGTAAAGTGTATGATACATTTGATTTCATCCTCCCTGAAAGAAGAAAACTCTGATGTTTGATTATGGCAAAAGGCAAGGTGTCTCCATGTACGAAGAGCCTACAACGACATCTGCGATGTCATATGGAGCAAAGCGAAGGTGGACGAAGTATTTTAATGGAAAAATAATCACTGTATCATTTTTACAGTCGTGCTATAACCAGGAATACCCATTGGAAAGAAAGATTGTTCTCAAATTAATCTGTCTTGTAACTTTCTTTAATAAAGGATTCAATCATACATAAATTTAGGATTAAATATAAAGCATTAAATAAATCAATAAATGACAATATTGAATTTGATGAAATCTCTGATTTCTCACAAATAATGAGAGAATTTAATGAAGCGCCCTGCACTCCATATTATGGTGTCATTTGGTTCATCAGGATTTCATGAATTATGAGGTAAAGCATCCTACAGAATTTGAAAACAATGCCACTTTCGCCACTTTCAGAAAAATATTTATCCTCATAATGATAATCATAGTCATAACAATCTTTATAGAAGGGATTGGAACTTGGTGTTTCAAATAGGTGATAATTATGGAATCAGAAGAAGAAATGATACAGCGATTAATAAAAGAAGGTCTTACCAAGACCGAAACTGAGGAGGAAAAAATACAGAGATTGGTGAAGGTAGAGATAACAAGAGACGAAATAAATAAAAAATGGGAGACTAAGAAACGTCAGGCTTTAGCTACTACAACTTGGCAGAACACGATTTTACCAGCGTTGGTTTTAGCCATTATGCTTGCATATGCATTTGAACGGATGCAAATTGTTGGATGGACAATACCAATTGCATTTTGGGCAATACCAATTGCATTTTTCATAATAGTCGTGGCTCTATATTATTATTTTAGAAATAATATTCTAAAGGTATGGGAAAGTCCAGAAAGTTATGAAAGATGTATGCACAAAAAATTCGAGTGATGATTATGGAAAATGAAACGAAAGATGAAAGAATCCAGCGATTAGTAAAAGAAGGCATAGAAAAAGCCAAACAAGAAGAGAGGATACAAAGATTGGTGAAGGACGGAATTGAAAGAGAAAAACAAAAAGATGCTAAAATAATTGAAAACGTCATCGTAGAAGCGAAAGTTAAGGATGAATTTGAGACGAAAAAACGCACAGCTTTGGCGAAACTATCATGGATATACATAATAATTACGTCTTTCTTTATATCCGTTTTAACAGCTTTTGCGGGACTTTTTATTTTTAGTACAATTGATGCTCTTGCTATAAGTGGAGTTGTTTTTGTGATAATGATATTTTTGTCTGCTAATAATAGAAAATCTGTCATGAAAACATATGAAAACCCCGAAACCCTAAGAACAGCCGAAGTAAAGCGAAAGAAACAGTGGGTTTGGACAGCAATATTAATTGTGATAGCGGTATTATTTTTTGTAATTTTACCTGTTATTATGAATGATAATAATATACCAGTATATCAACAAACATCCGATTATTATCTCGATTATACAACTCCGAAACCAACGCAGAGTGTTCAACAAACTGCCAATCAGATAGCGTATACAACATTATATCCAACGTATAATACAGGCGATATAGTTAAGGATTCCGATGATGGTAATCTTTATGAAATTGAATTGATAAATGATAATAATTATACAAGCTTTATTTTGCATTCATCAGTATTTTCAGAAACTAATGGAGAAAATAATTACCTAACAGATATCACATGGTTTTACGCTTGCACAACAACAATTTGTAATAATTGGAAGGCTATGACGGATTATCAGCTTATTGCTATATTCCAGAATCTGAAAAATAATAAGATTACTTTTGGGGAGAGACGTAACGGTTATTTGGAACTAACAAGAGATTACACAAAAAATGGCACAAAATATAAAGAGTATATGTCATTGATAGCGGGTCAGCATAAACCATTCATTGAAGAATCTTATGATGATACTGAAACTGATGAACAGCCACGAGAAATCGATATAGGGAAAGTGGCAATTATAATATTTGTTCTGGGGATAATAGGGTATGGATATGTAATTTTGAAACGGAGGAAACAAAATGTCAAAAATTAATTTAGTAATATTAGTTTTTTTAACTATAATATCCTTTGGATATACAACAACAGAAGCTCATGCTGACAACATAATAACTAATGATGCTCTTGACCAAGTAAAAAGCGACCCTTGGAACGGTGGTGGCATTGGTGAATATAACTCGCTCGAAGAGCCAATACCAATTTGTGATGAGGAGGCATCAGCAATCGCTGCAGCCCAAGACCCAAATGCATTAACTTGTGATGAGTTGAATAAACTAAAAAATCCATCCGTCCCAATCAATGATTATAACATGCCACCCGCCCCAATCAATAATTATAACGTGCCACCCCTTCCAAACAATGATTATAACACCCAAGAATCCGACCTCCCAACATTTTCATGGTTTAATCAAATTATTACCTTTTTTGAACCAATGAATATCAAAAACAGATTTTTGCGATGGTTTAGACCAACAGAAGTAATTTTTAAACCATTTACGAATTCAATTACAAGACCAGTACCACCGAATAAAGAATATCCCCATATACTTTTTGGAAAAAATGCAAACCAAAACCAAAAATATATTTCTTCATACTCTAAGGAAGTTATAGAAGATATTTTAAAAGATGCAAGAATAACCAATGAAATAACAATAATAAGCACATATAGGGATTCAGCAAACCAGGCAGGGATGATGTTTGATAATTTAGAATTAAGAAGGGTGGGTTATATATTTGATAATGGAATGACGGAAGCCGATGCTATATATTTTGCAGTGATGGATGAGGAAAAGATATATTGTAGTAGATACAGTAGCATAGAAACAGTTGGGTGTAAAGCGATTTATATTTATGCTGAAGCATTGTCATCAAACTATAAAAATAATATGAATGGTGTTGATAAATTCATTGGTAACGATGAAATTAGAGCATCAATGACAGATTTAATAGAGGAAAACCGCAAAAAAGGGTTATATGCTTCACCACATATGCGAAACGAAGGCAATTTAAATGTAATTGATATATCACCAAGTTCTTTCAAATCAAAAGAAGAACATCAAGCCTTTATAAAAGCAGTTGAGAAAGCTATAGGAGAAGGCAAGCTTACTAAAAATTTCATAACACCAAATGATAAAATCAAACACTATCATTTAGAAATAATTCAGAAAAAGTGAAATAGTATATCAGGTCAAAAACTGAGATGATTAATGTGGAAAATGAAACAAATGAAAGAATCCAGCGGCACGAAATACCTGCTCACAAGCAAGTGCAGATTTAAGTTCAACTGGCTGGCATAGTGCTGAAATTGATGTGGATGCTAGCAATATGCAATGGGCAATTTAATTAAACATTTGGATGAATTAATCCCCTACTATCCCAATTGACCATTTTTGCTTCGTATAATCTATTCTTTATGCGAAACGGATTCTCTTTATATACCCATTTTAGCCCATTTTTCAGGCAAAAAGTTTTAGTTCTGAAAGTCAGGATTTCGGGAAATCTTATAACTTTAAGCGAAGGCTTATAGCAAAATCAGAGATGGAAGCTTTCGTTTGCATTTATTGTTCAAAATAACCTATGGTAACAAAGATTGTCGGTTCTGTCGGTAATTTGTCGGGAGAATGTCCGATATTGGATGAGAAATTTGTGAATCGAAATCAAATTTACTGTCTCGCTATTGATTAACAATAATGATATAATATACCCACATTATAATCAAATAATGGTGCAATATACATTGGAGTTATGGACTGAGAAAAATGCTACTCAGAGACAAATTGAGTACATAAAAATATTATCAAATTATCCTGATACAAAGGACAAGGATGCTGAGGACATCCGATGCTTTCTTTCACAGCAGAAAAAGGGAAAAATTGAGGAACTCACTAAAACAGAAGCAAGCGAACTGATAGAAACCCTATTGGTAAGACCCGTAAAATATGTATTTTTATGTGGAAAAGAGAAATTCATCGATAAAAAAGACTACAACCGCTATTACATGCTTGGAAAACTGGAAGCCTGTCTTCACGAATGCGAGACCGATGTCAATGCTTGTCCTAAATGGTTTGAAGAAGAAACGAGAGTGGAATAAATCTGAACTTATAGAAACTCCGCAGAAACGCCCATATATAAAGACAATTTCCAGAAAAAAGTTAAAGTATAAGATTTCTCTTATACCACATTATATTTTTCCCAGCCTATTCCTCCATAGCCAATCTTCTTCAATATCTCTTTTGCCAAATATTCGTCAATCCCTATATCAACAAATATCTCTTTTCCATCGATATCCATAGAAATCAGGATTTCATTTTCTCCTGTAATCTCAACTTTAGGGAGAACATCTATGCTATCTACATCTCCTAATGTCTTTTCTTCGTTCATTTTTATCTTAATAACTCCTTTTCTATTTTAAAGCAATTTTACGATTCTATTATCAAATCGCAGCTCAATGAGTACACTAACACATTACTATATAAATTCATCGAAGCAACAGCATAGTGATTTCATATAATTAAACAGAGGCAAGCGAACTGATAGAAATCCTATTAGAAAGACCTGTAAAATATGTATTTTTGTGTGGAAAAGAGAAATTCATCGATAAAAAAGACTACAACCGCTATGATAATGTTAATGCTTGCCCTAAGTGGTTTGAAGAATGAGGTGCAAATTTTGCAGTTCGAGAAGAAATTAAGAAGAAATTTACACAGCTTATCCTGAAATGTCAGGATTCGCAACCTAACGATAACAATACTGGTGGAAGGTTGAGGAATGAGTATTTTGAAAATAGTCACGCCTTCCACTTAATAT
>Ga0154761_149_pt1 | contig 13849 bp, 15 predicted proteins | sample Rifle2008BG16ft_FD_105769 | JGI IMG/M metagenome (GOLD analysis project Ga0154761, IMG submission 105769) | Candidatus Levybacteria bacterium RBG_16_35_11 | reverse complement strand
TAAATAAACTTCTTGATCTAACAGGGAAAACCGCAATTGTAACCGGAGGGGCTTTGGGTATTGGACTTGGAATTGCCCAAAGACTGGCAGAAGCCGGGGCAAATATAGTTATTGCAAACAGAACTGCCGAAGAAGGAGAAAAAGCCGCAAACGACCTCTCTCAAAAAGGATATCGGCTAAAGGCAGTTAAAACGGACGTTTCGGTTGAGAGTGATGTAAAAAACTTAGTGAATGAAACCATAAAGCTCTTCGGGGGAATTGATATTTTGGTAAACAACGCCGGGATTTATCCTTGTATTCCGGTTACTAAAATGGAGATAGCGGATTTTGAAAAAGTTTTGGCAGTTAACTTAAAAGGTGTATTTTTAACAACTAAGTATGTTTCCGAGCAAATGATTAAACAAGGAAGGGGCGGAAAAATAGTAAATGTTACTTCAATTGACGCTGTTCATCCATCCATGGTTGGACTTGCCTGTTATGATGCATCCAAACATGGTGTATGGGGATTTACTAAAAATGTTGCCTTGGAGCTTGCTCCTTATAAAATCTGGGTTAATGCAATTGCCCCGGGAGGAATAAATACCCCAGGCGTTGCCAAGATGCAATCGGGAGGAAATCCAAACGCTGATGTTACTAAGGCGCTTGAAGCGTTTGCCTCAATGATTCCAATGAAGCGAATGGGAGAGCCGGACGATATTGGCAAAGTTGCGTTATTCTTAGCATCAGATATGTCTTCTTACATGACTGGTTCGCAAATAGTCGTTGATGGCGGCTACCTCCTTACCTAAATACCGTCTGAAAAAACTGGCTATAAACTTAAATTCGTTGTAAAATAGAGCCTCAATATGGCTAAAAAAATATACCTTGATTACGCATCAACTACCCCCGTTGATCCATTGGTTTTAAAAGCAATGCTCCCCTATTTTTCCAAAAAATTCGGAAACACCATGTCTTTTCATAAAATGGGAGCAGATGTATCTGATGCAGTTGAAAAGGCACGGGAGGAAATTGCAAGAGTAATAAATGCAAAGCCAAATGAAATAATTTTTACATCTTCTGCAACTGAGGCAAATAATTTAGCACTTAAAGGAATTGCCTGGGCTAGCCAAAGACGAGGAAAACATATTATTATATCTTCCATTGAGCATGACTCGGTTCTTAACACCGCAAATTGGCAAGAAACTCAAGGCTTTGAAGTTTCGAAATTACCTGCAGATAAAAATGGATTTATTGATATAAACACTTTGGAGAATGCAATCCGGAAAGATACAATTTTGGTTTCTCTTATTCACGCAAATAATGAAATAGGTACAATTCAAAACATAGAAAAACTGGGAGAATTCTTAAAAAACATAATGTTTATTTTCATACCGATGCTTCTCAAAGCTTTTCAAAAATCCCAATTGATGTTAAAAAAGACAATATTGATTTGCTAACCGCCTCTTCTCATAAAATTTACGGGCCAAAAGGAGCAGGGTTTTTATATTTAAAATCAGGAATTCTAATTGTCCCGCTTTTACATGGCGGAGGGCATGAGCATAATTTAAGATCCTCAACCTTAAATGTTCCCTCAATAATCGGTTTTGCCAAGGCTGCAAAACTTACCTGGCAAAATTCTAATTCGGAGAGCAAGGGATTGACTAAATTAAGAGACAAGCTAATAGATGGTATTTTAAAAAATATTCCAAAGACAAAATTAAACGGCGACCCTAAAAAAGGATTACCAAATATTGCAAATATTACTTTTTCTTTTATCGAAGGAGAATCGCTTCTTTTAGAACTTAATTTAGCTGGGATTTATGCTTCAACCGGATCTGCCTGCTCTTCCCCATCACTTTCGCCAAGCCATGTTTTAATGGCAATTGGCAAGAATGCACAAGATGCACACGGATCAATTAGGTTCAGTTTAGGAAGGTGGACATCTGAAGAAGATATAAATTATGTCTTAAAAGTATTACCTGTGATTGTCAAGAGATTAAGACAAGTTTCGCCTTTTAAAAATAAATTATGACAAATATAAAATCTTACTCAAAAAAAGTGTTGGAGCATTTTAGAAATCCGCACAATTTCGGAAAAATCAAAAATCCTTCGGGAGTGGGAGAAGTCGGTAATATAATCTGCGGAGATGTAATGTTTCTCTACATAAAAGTATTAAAGAATAAGAAAAAAGAGGAAATTATTAAGGATATAAAATTCGAAACCTATGGGTGCGCGGCGGCAATTGCAACAAGTAGCGCAATAACCGATTTGGTAAAAGGAAAGCCAGTTCAAGAAGCACTCAAAATAAATAAAGAAGACATATTAAAGACTTTGCGGGGCTTACCGCCCATTAAAATCCATTGCTCGCTTCTGGCAGTAGATGCGCTTAAAGAGGCAATTTATGACTTTTTTATAAAAAGGCGAGGAAAAATTCCAAAGAATCTAATTTCAATTCATGAAAAAAATAAAAAAGAAAGAGATATTGTTGAGGAGAAACGCAAAAAGTGGGCTAAAGCTTAAGATTTAATTTTTTTACTAATTCTTCAATTTCTACATCTTTTTTTCCGTGAGCTTTTGCTCCTTCCTCAATTGTTTCGTATTCCGATGCCATACAACCTACGCAATAAAGTCCAAATTCATTGAAAATTTCAGCCGTTTGGGGAAATTTTTTTAAAACTTTCCCTATTTTATCCTCTTTCTTTATTAATTTCATGGGGTAAATTATAACATTAATGATTAAGAAGAATTAACAACAGGAATTAAACCCTCGAAAGGGAGAAGGTCTAAGCTTTTTTATTCCTTCCTTATTTTCTGTTTTTTGCCCACGAAACAAGGAGAAGAATAATTCCGCCGACTATCCAAGACGTATATAGTGGCCAGGCCAAAACCAATAACAAATACTGAACAATTCCATATACTATCGCTAAAACTCCAAGCAAAAACAAAAGTCCGCCTTTATGATAGCCTTTTTCTTCAGCCATTATATTGCTCACCTCCCCTCTAATATTTAGCTTATACAGATTGCTGGAGTAAATGCAAGAGGAAAGTCTCTATTGCATTTTTGTTTTTTGTTTGGGAAAATACACTAGAGGATAGTACACATCTGCCAGGAGGAGGTGAAATAATGAAAAAAACATTAATTTCCATTTTTTCGGTTATAATAGTTGTCTTTGCTTTTTCGGCAGTAGTTGCCCGCGCCGATCATATTTCTACGGATTTCTCCGGTTTTACTCCTGGTTCAATAAACGGACAGCAAGGATGGTTAGTAAATTCGACTATTGATCAAGGAATAGTAGATCAATCCACTCAACCGGCAAGCACATCTGCAAACCGCTCTCTGAGAATTTCATACGGATCACAAACGGCAGACGGTGGCTATGTTATGTCACAGCCGTTAATAAATGAGGCTGGAGAAACAGGAGCGGATAACGGAACACTTACGCCCGGCTTAAGAAGGCAACCACATTTTGAAGCAGAATGGGATTTTGCCTCTGCTGATCCAAACTATGCATATCAAGGAGGTCTAACTCTTATTGCAAGTGCAGAAAGAGGCGGAGATACATATGACTATTATTCAACAATGGCTGAAATTTTTATGCAGGATTGCAATGGTGGAAGTTCTTGTTGGGTTGGTGGTATCGGTCCAATTTACGGTTTACCAGATGGCCTGGCAGTAGTTTATTTTGGAGATTCGGGTACTGTAGTTTTGGCATCCGGCCTGAGTAGGACAAGCATGCATCACATAAAATTAAGCATGGATTTTGTTGACGGATCGGCTATCGATACTGTTTCTGTTTGTGTTAATTCTTCTTGCACCACAGAAAGAAACCTAGAAGAATATAACAGAACTAATAATGGAAACACTCAGGTAGTACGTGCTATTAATTTCAGACAAGGTGGTGGCTTTGAACCTGAAACTCTTGGGAAAGGATTTTTTATAGATAACTTTTCTATTCTATCGTCGGGAAATGAACCAACACCAACGGTAGAACCAACACCAACGGTAGAACCAACACCAACGACAGTACCTCCTCCAGATAGCATTGAAGCCTGTAAGGGAGATGCATGGAGGAACTTTAATAGCCCAAGTTTTAAGAATCAAGGACAATGCATTAGTTATTTCTTAAGGTTTACACAGCAAGAGCTTAAGAGATTTGAGAAAAGATGGGAAAAATGGGAAAAATTTAGAGATAAGTACGACAAATTTGATCGCTGGTAAATCTTTAAGAATTAATTTCTAAACAACCCGCCATTAGGCGGGTTGTTTTTTGTGGCGTGAGTTGCTTTAGCTTCTTTTAGTCGCATATATTATAATAGCATTTAAATGAAAAATGTCTTTTTAGTTATTGCCGTTTCCGTTTACATTTTTTTACTCTTGGGCTTTGTAATGCATACATCTGCAAATCCAGTTATTTTTGGAAAATATTCCCTTTTGTATTTTTTTGTTCTTTTAATAATAGCTTTTTGTTTATATCCTTTTATAAAGCTTATTAATTTTCTTTTTTACACATCAAAGTTTAAGGTTGAAAAAAGAATATTTAAAATAAATCCCTTGCGAAAAATTTTATATCTTTTTCTTCTCTTTTTAATCTTGCTTTTCTTATCGGAAATTACGCTTTTGATAACCGGACAAAAATTAAAAGAAGAACCTTATACCCTAAATCTTGATAATTTCCATTTATTTCTACAGTCAACTTTAAACAAAGAAAATAATCGGGAGAATCCTTCCCTACATATTAATAGCTTTAATTTCAGAGGCGATGAAATAAAAAAAGAAAAAGACAAAAATACTTTCCGGATTTTTGTTTTGGGAGGATCAAGTGTGCTTAATGTGGGCGTGCCATATGAAAAAAGCTTTGGAAAAATCTTGCAGGAAAAGCTTAAAAAAGAGTATCCCAATAAGAAAATTGAGGTTTTAAATGCCGGAATGGACGGATACACATCGGAGCATACAATAATCCAATACCTTTTTAATATCAAAGACCTTAACCCTGATCTTTTAATAACTTGGCAGGGAATAAACGACATGTATTATTCCTGCAGCGGAAATTTCTTTACAAAAGGTATGTACAAGAACGATTATTCCCATCAGCTTGGCTCCGTTGCCTTTCCTATTAAACAATATTTTTCAGACAATAAATATCCTGTATCTTTCCGTTTTCACCTTGTAACCTTTGATTTTTTAAGACATACATTTGCTTTTAATTTTTACTCCGACATTAATCCTTTGTTTAATAAAGGCATTGCCAAAAAACTAACGGAATTAAAGCTTTCTCCCTATCACCCATCCGAAATGAAAAACTTCCCAAGTATTAATTCTTATAAAAGGAACCTTTTAACTTTAATTAATGTTGCCAAAAATGACAATGTCCCTCTAATTTTAGGTAATCAGCCTTTTCTCTATAGCATGTCTTTAGATGAGTCAAAAATTCCTTTTCAGTGGTATATGCAAAGAAACTGTTTGAACGGGAAAAATTATCCTGATACTAAATCGTTAATTTATGGAATAAGCTTATTCAACAAAATAACAGAAGACACATCTCTTTTGACTGAGACCACCTTTATTGATTTTGAAAAAGAACTTCCAAAAACAAACGAGTATTTTTTTGATGATGTTCATCCAACCGAAAGAGGAAATTTAAAAATCGCAGAAATTCTATTCGTAACAATAGCAAAAGAAAACTATATTAAAGCAAATTAATAGCTTCCCAATATTTCAAAAGCTTTATTTTTTGATTTACTACCAGACAATAAAATTACATTTCTCCTTTTTGTCTTAAAGTATTTTGTCAAAGACTCAATTACTGCCATATTTGCCCGTCCCTTCAAGGGCGGCTCGCTTACATATACATGAAGTATCCCCAATAAATCTTTGTCCATTCTTTTCTTTTTTGAATTTGGATGAACAACAACTTTTATTTTCATTTAGTTAACTGGGCTGTTGTTTTTATCATTGAAGATTCCCGATTCATTTTTGAACTAATTGACGCAAATTCAATAAAAATGAAGGTAAAAATTAAAACCATAATAATAGGGGCGATTGTTGATATCCAATTTCTTTTTCCAGGCTTATAAAGCCTAAGTAGCAATGAATTGCCGACAACCGAAATAGAGCTTAAAGCCATAGCAAGTCCTGCCAGTTCGGGTCTTAGTACAAGCCCTAAAAAGGCAAACACACGAGCTGCAATTGGAATACCGATTATATTGTAAAACAATGCAAAAAACATATTTTGCTTTATTTTTCCCATTGTGCTTTTAGAAAGATCAATTGCAGAAACAACATCTCTAAGATCATTTTTGATAATTACGATTCCGCCTGTTTCCATTGCAATATCCGTTCCAGAACCCATTGCTATACCAAGATCTGATTGGGCAAGTGCAGGAGCATCATTTATCCCATCTCCTACCATTGCTACTTTTTTACCACTCTCTTGCAATTTTTTAATCTCGTTTGCTTTGTCTTGAGGAAGAACTTCTGCTAAAACATTTGTTATTCCAGCAACAGCTGCAATTGCCGTTGCGGTCCTTTCGTTATCTCCGGTTATCATATAAATCTCTATTCCACGCTTCTTCAAAGTATCCACAGCTTCTTTGGAAGTTTCCTTTATCATGTCCGCAACAGCAACGCTTCCCAGTATTTGTTTTTTAGTTGCTAAAATCATAACTGTCTTACCTTGCTCCTCAAGCTTTTGGATTTTTCTTTCATATTTTTCAATTGAAACTCCTAATGTTTCTGTTATAAGCCGCCTGTTCCCAAAATAATAGACAGTCCCTTTTATTTCCCCGGAAACTCCATGACCGGGAATTGCCTTAAACCGAGTAACTTCCCTCAGTTGAATCTTTTTTTCTTTAGCAGAGTTAAAAATTGCTTCTGCCAGAGGATGCTCTGATTGTTTTTCTAAACTTGCAGCTAATAATAGAATTTCATCTTCTGATAGATTCGAGAGGCTATCCGTATCTGTGACCTCGGGCTTTCCCTTGGTTAAAGTTCCTGTTTTGTCAAATATAATTGCATTTATTTTACATGCTTCCTCTAAGGGCTCTCCTCCCTTTATTAAAATGCCGTTTTCAGCTCCATTTCCCGTCCCAACCATAATTGCTGTTGGTGTTGCAAGTCCTAAAGCACAGGGACAGGCAATTACAATAACCGCCGTAAATGCCAAAAGTGCAAATGTTAATGATGCGCCAAAAGCAAAATACCAAACAATGAAAGTAATAATTGCAATGCCAATAATTATGGGAACAAAAAATGCAGAAATCCTATCCGCAAAAGCTTGAATCGGAGCTTTTGAGCCTTGAGCATCTTCAACTAGACGGATAATTTGAGAGAGAGTGGTTTCTTGTCCAATTTTGAGCGCTTTAAATTCAAAGCTTCCAGTTTTATTAATTGTTCCACCGATAACATTATCTTCAATATTTTTTTCAACAGGCAGACTTTCTCCTGTTATCATTGACTCATCAACTGCGGAAGACCCGCTAACTATTACTCCATCAACCGGAATTTTCTCCCCCGGCCTAACAATAATAATTTCCCCGTGAGTAACTTCCTCAATTGGCACATCAAGTGTTTCTCCGTTTCTTACTACTCTTGCTGTTTTGGGAGAAAGTCCAATTAATTTTTTAATTGCGTCGGATGTTTTTCCTTTGGTTTTTGCTTCCAACCATTTTCCCAAGGTTACAAATGTAATTAAAAAGGCTGCAGTTTCAAAATATAACTCTGGAATTTTCTGGCCTTCCAATCCAATTATTAACCCATTAATTGCATAGTAATAAAGAAGGTTATATAAACTGTAGAAAAAGGCAACTGAAGTACCAATCGCAATAAGACTATCCATGTTAAATGTTTTCATTCTGAGGGCAGATACAGTTCCTTTATAAAATCCTGCTCCCACGCCGAATTGAATAGGGATGGTTAAAATAAGGGAAATTATTCCAACAAAAGGGTTAATTGCCATCCCCGGCAAGAATTTAAAGAAATCCAAAAGCATGAAATAAAGAAGAGGTAGGCTAAGAATAAGACTGACTAAAAATTTATTAAACTCAGCTTTTATTTCTTTTTGCCTTTTCCTGTTTTCAAATTCAAAATCTTTTTCCTGCGGAACTTCTGCCTTATACCCTGCTTTTCTTACAACCCCTATCAAGTCCTCAACTGTTACTTTGTTTTCATCAAAAATAACCGTTGCTTTTTCCGCAGCAAAATTAACATGCGCTTTTATCACTCCTTCTTTTTCTCTTAAGGCTTCTTCAATGAGCATTGCGCAGGAGGAACAATGCATTCCATAGAGAGCGAGTTTTGCTCTTTGTGAATTATTATTGGATTGTAAAGATAATTTTTTTGTTTTCTGAATTTTAGCCATTGAGTTAATTTTAGAGCTTAAATTTCTTAGTTTACCTGTATCGACCCTCTTGAAACCCCCATTGCGCAGGTAATGGGAAAGTTCCCGCTCTTTTGAGGAGTAAAATTAAAAGTAATGTTTTTGCCCCGTATTAAAGGTTCATAATTATCTACTAGGCCAGGGATCATAATTGTACTCATGCAACCGGCTCCGCTTTCCTTAACTTCTATTTCCATCCTTACGGGTAATCCCGCTTTAACTGCAAAATTATTGGGTTGAATATCATTATTTAGGGTGTAGGAGGTTTTTATGACTTGGATTTTCCCTTGTTGCTCTGCAGCAACAGCCGGTCCTTGAGGGGCTTGTGCTCTTGCCCCACCTCCGCATCCACAGCCTCCACTTCCCCCACAAGATCCTCCTCCCAAAGCCGCAGGAGCTGCTGCTTGTTGAGGTTGAGGCTGAATTGCTCCCTGTTGGTTTTCATCGACAACGTTAAATACTCCCGTGTACATTCCCATTGCGCAAGAGAACTTGATTTGCCCGACATCATTGGGAGTAAATTGGATAATATTCTCCCCAAAAGATAAGGTTTGTCTAATATTAAAAGAGGGAACAACAATAGTACTTGCACAGCTATTTGGATCTACGGAATTAATAATCCATTTTACAGGAACACCTTTCTTAATGATAAACGTGTTTGGATCGTATCCTGTTGCTACTTGATTCATTCGGACAACTTGGGTTCCGTTTTCCAAAGTAACATTAGGGTCGTTTGCCGAAGAATCCGAGACAGATGCAAAAGAAAGAGGTAAAACAAAACCGCTCAAGTTAAAACCATTTGAAATATTAAAAAGAGCAAGTAAAATTACCACAATTCCTGCAAACTTGAAAAATAAATTTGAAAAAGCACCTTTGATAGCTGACGTTAATCCTCCGATCCCCAAAAGCCCAGGTGTGGTGCCTAAAGCAAAAACTCCCATTGTTAAAGAACCTACCCAAAAATTACCGCTACCGATTGCAAAAAGTTGCATAGCCTGTGTAAAACCACAGGGAAGAAAAAAAGTAAGACCGCCTAAAAGCATTGAATTTCTGTTGCTATACTCTTTTTCGCTAGTTGATTTAATACCAAACATTCTAGAAACTTTCTTTGGTATGGTTACTTTTATAGAGCTTAACCTTGGAAACAGATCAATTATTTGAATTCCCAAAGCTAACATTACAAACCCAACTGCTAGGGTTAAAATTCCCAAAAGGGAGGTTGATAATTGAAAAACCGAGCCCACTATCCCTATTACTCCACCCAAGACAAAAAATGTAGCGATTCTTCCAATGTTAAAAAAGAGATGAGGAGTAAACTTTTCAACTCCAGATGCCCTTGGATGCATTTCTGCAAACCTTGCCGATGCTCCCAAAACAAGACCCCCAACAAGTGCCATGCAGGTAGAAATACCAGCGGTTAGGCCAATTAAAAATACTATCGGTAGGCTAGAATAATTACCGGAAATCTTAGGAACTGCACTAAATATATTTAAGCTTGAAAGAATATACCAAATAATAAAAACTGAGCAAGCAGCAATTCCAAAAATTTGATAATCTTCTCTTTTTTTTGAAAAAAATGGTTTCTTATCCTTACCAATAGAGTAGCCTGCTTTGTTAATTGCGTCATTAATTCTTCTATAGTCTAGCCTTTCTGTATGGGAAATTTCTGCTTTCCCATCTCTGTAGCTTACATTTGTAGATTTTACTCCGGGAACTTTTAAAAGCTCATCTTCTATTAAAACCTCGCAAGAAGGACAGTGCATCCCTTTTATTGATATGTTTGTTTTTTCCATAATTAAATTTCCAAAATCTTATATTCGGTCCCCTCAAGCGCTTTCTTTAAATCATTTTCCGATAGAATTCTTGAGCTTTTGATTTCAGTTGTTCCATTAGATTCAACTTTTACATCCATAACTTCGGCAAGCTGGCTGATTTTTTTCTGGATTATCTTTTGACAAGCACTGCAATTTAATCCCCCAAGCTTAATGGTCTGCTTCATATTCCCTCTAATGCCTTATCTATTGCGGATTTAAATGATGAATAAGGTTGCGCTCCTACTATTGCTGTCCCGTTAACAAAGACTGTCGGGGTTCCTTGTACACCTGCCTTTTGTCCGGCCGCTAAATCGTCTTTTACTTTTTGGTCATATTTCTTACTTTCCAAACAGGATCTGAAATTTGTAGAGCTTAGTCCAAGAGAAGTTGCAGCTTCTGTTAATTTATCTGTTGTGTATAAAGTAGTATCTGATTCCGAAGGTTGGTTTTTATAAAGATAGTCATGCATCTCCCAAAACTTGCTTTGCTCATTTGCGCACTCGCTGGCATTGGCTGCAACAATTGAAGCATCTCCTAAAAAGGCATAATGTCTGTAGGAGAGCTTAACTTTCCCCGTGTCTATGTATTCTTTTGTCAGCTGCTGCTCAACATCTGTAAAAAACTTTTCACAAAATGGACAACGAAAATCCGCAAATTCTACAATTGTCACTTTTGCCGCACTATTCCCTTTGAAAGGCAACTGTCCAGCATCAACATTTACTATTTTCCCCTCAATAGAAGAAGGCTGCTCCTGCTGTTGCTGTTCTGGTGCAGCAGGAACAACTTGAGCTTGGACAGCTGGACTGCCAGAACCATAAATTTTATCCAATAAGTGAGCCTTGGTTGTAAAAGACCCCAGAAAAAAGGAAGCAATAAGAAGAAGAACAACTAATATTTCACTAGTGCCCGGCAAAGAAATCGAAAAAGACGGAATAGTGAGCTTTTTAGACATAGTCTACTACATACTGTAGTAGATATTACAGGCCATGTCAAGTAGCAAAAAACTACTTAACCGGGGTAAAAGGGTAAGAAATATTTTGTCGATAAGAAGAATCTATCTTTTGATTTATAAGATGAGTGTTCTCGCGGCATCTTATGACACAATCTTTGTCATTTACACAAACCATCATTGTATTTTTGTTATCTATATTAAGTTCGGTCGCCTGGACAGGAATAACTAAAAAAAGTGTAAATAAAACAAGAGAAGTTAAGCTAATAAAAACGTTTATTTTTTTATACTTTAATTTTAAATCTTGTTTATATAAAATTGATTTTATTCTTGACTCAACCGTTTCTGAATCTGCTATGGCAGATGCTGTAAGCATTGGCACGTTGGGAAAAGTTAATAATTTAGTTAAAACAGAGACAAGAGTTCCTTTTCCCGCTATTGAAACCACCTCTTTATCCGCCTTTACTTCCCTCTCCAGCTTATAACGTTCAATAAGATCAGAAATTAGCGGAAAGAATGGAAAAACAAGTTTTGTCAAAGAAGCAATTAACATAATCATTCCATCTCTTTTTTGTAAGTGGTATTTTTCATGAAGTAAAATTGCTTTTAACTCGCTCTTTTTCATTATTTTTACTGTTTTTGTAGAAATATAAATAACAGGATTTCTTATTCCTAAGCAAAAAGCAAAAGGCTTATTGTCCACAGCAAGTTTAACTTTGTCTTTCAAGTCTAATTCCTCTAAAATTAAAGACAGTTTTTTTTCTATCGGAAGATGAATGTTTAAATTGCGTTTAAATCTATATCCCTGAGCAAGAACAAGAAAAATTTTAATTAAAATTGCTACAAATAAGAAAAAGGCGGTGGTAAAAATTAACGTGTGAAAGATTGGGGGAATATTAATTAAACTACCCGAAAGAAAAGATTGACAATAATAGATGGAGTTTTGAAAAAAAAGCGGCCAAAATTTAAAAATAAAAAGAACAACAACCGCACTCAAAGCGGAAAAAATTCCTAAAAACTTAAGTAAATTACTATTTATTCTTTTCATTTTTTGCAAGCAGATTAAGAAGATATCTTCTTTTGTCTTCGGAAAGATCATCAAGTCCTTCTGCGAAAGAGGCAATTGCCACGTCTCCGAAAGATCCAACAAATCTTTTAATAAAAGAGTCTGCAATTCTTTTTGTATAGGTTTCTTTTCCGAATTTTGCCTTGTAAAAATTTGTTTTACCCAACTGCCTTTTTAGAATAAATCCTTTATTTTCAAGTCTTTTAACAATAGTCGCAACCGTTGTATAAGCTATCTTTTTCTCTTTGTTTAATTCATCAACCACTTCACGAACACAGCACCCCTTTTTGAGCCAAATAAAATTCATTACTTTTTGTTCTAAATTACTTAATGTTTTTTGTGCCATTTTCTACAGATTGTAGTATTCTCTTGCCAATATGTCAAGAACCTAGCCTTTTTTCGCGATTTTATAAAAAGAATAAAGTATTAGGGCAACGAAGAGAAGGTTAAGAAGTAAATTGCCTCCCACATAACTATTAACAAAGGAGCTTGCGTTAGTAATCATTTTCGTAAAGCCTTCAACGTCTCCCATTCCAAGTCTTCCTGTTGTATTTAAGAAAATTATTAATATGCCTGTTGCTCCAAAAATTAAGCTTGCAATTAAATTGCTAACGGTAACTTTTCTTTCCCGGCTTAAAAAATTAAAACTTATAACAGGTTTTCTAAAAATAGCAAAGCTTGCTACTCTTCCCGACAAAAATGACGCTATAAAAAGAAGCGGCATAACCATTCCCAAAACATACATTCCTCCAATTGCCAAACCATTAAAAAAGTTGCCGGAAAGAAAACTTAGGGTTAAAATTCCAATCAGAACCGGTGCGCAACAGGCGCTTGTTATACCTGAAAAAATTCCCAACGTAAATACGGAAAGGACATCTGTTTTTTGGGGATTACCACCCGAAAAGTGAGGTATGGGAAGCTTAAGCCCCAAAAAAGTTATAGCAGAAGAAATTAGCATTACTACTCCTCCAACAAAATAGATACTATCGTGATAAACAAAAAGCGCTTTAGATAAAGCCGCAACTCCTAAAACAGCAGGCATCATTACTATGAAAATACCTGCTCCAAAAACCAAAGTCATTAAAATAACTTTTTCCTTTTCCTTAAAAACGCTTCCTAGATATGCAGGGAGTAAAAAAGAAATGCAGCATGGAGCAAAAAGAGCTACAACACCTCCGGCAAAGGCGGCAATTAATGATGTTTGAAAAAGCACTTGTTCCATTTATTACTTAATAACGGTTCCCGAGGTTGTAAAAACTATTTTAGAATTTGAGGGATCATTTGTTTCAATAGAAGTGTATCTTGCAACTGGACCCAACCCTTGCGCTCCATGGTAGCTCTGGTCAAAAACAATGACTAGTCTTGCTTCTTTTCCAGGTTTAATTTCTCCTGTCCACGAGGATGTTCCCGTCATTCCAAATTCCGGACCATCTACTCCACCTATTGTTAAATGGGCTTTTGTGCAATGACAGGAGGTCTTAATGTTAAATACTTTTAATGAAGCTGTTCCTGCACTTTTAATTGTAAAAACCTTGGTTGCTTTTGGTCCGTCATATTTAATTTTCCCCCAGTCAAAATCTCTCGCACTAACAATTGCTTTTGCGTCGGGAGAGGGTGAAACTTGAGCTGTAGAATCTGTTGAGCTTAGAAAAAAGACCCCTCCTCC
>Ga0154761_117_pt2 | contig 14404 bp, 22 predicted proteins | sample Rifle2008BG16ft_FD_105769 | JGI IMG/M metagenome (GOLD analysis project Ga0154761, IMG submission 105769) | Candidatus Levybacteria bacterium RBG_16_35_11 | reverse complement strand
TATATATTTATTCACTGCATTAGGGATACGTGAGGCGTCTGTTTGGTTGAGTGGCTATATTGATGGATATACCTGTGCAAAAAAGGAATACAGAAATGAGTAAATTTACACCGAGTAGATACCAAAGTGCAGTGTTTGATTGGTTCAGAACTGCAACCTCAAATATGGAATACTTTGATGCTCCCCAAATTAGGCACAGCCTAATTATTGAGGCGGTTGCTGGTAGTGGCAAAACTACCACAGGAATTGAAGCATTGAAATATATTCCTAAAGCATTAGAGGGGATTTATGTTGCCTTCAATAAACACATTGCCACTGAATTACAATCCAGACTTCCAGAGAATATTCAAGCAAAAACTTATCATGCGCTAGGATTATCAATCTGCAAGGATAATATCGGCAGGAAACTTCAATTAAATGCAGATAAGATTGAAGTAATTTTGAAAGGAAATTACCGCTATAAGACACAACGATGGTTGTTTAGTCCTGTGAAGAGGATTATCTCATTGCTAAAAGCTAACCTCTTAGATGCAACAGGTGAAAATATTTTAGAGTTGGCTTTTTATCACAATATTGAGTTGTCAAATGATTATAAAAACTTTTCTGATGATGTAATTGAGTGCGTTCAATATGCCATGAGAGAATCATGTTCATGGCAAGAAATGATTGACTTTGAAGATATGTGCTATTTTCCAGTGCATTTCAAGATGAATGCTCATAAGTTTGATTTTTTATTTGTAGATGAGCTTCAGGATACAAATAAAGTCCAGATGGAACTAGCACTCATGAGTGTCAATGAGCATGGTTGCATAGTAGGTTGTGGTGATCGGTATCAATCTATTTATGCTTTTAGGGGGGCGGATTCTAGTGCAATTCCTAATATGATAGAACGGCTACAGGCTGATACATTACCCTTATCTATAACTTATCGTAATCCTAAGAGCATTGTAGAATTGGTAAAATCAAAGTTTCCTTACATCAATATAGAACATGCTGATTGGGCGCAAGATGGGATAATAGATTCAATCAAAGATGAAGTTGCACTTGATATGTATAAACCAGAAGATATGATTTTATGTCGCACAAATGCGCCACTTATTGAACCTTGCTTTGCTTTGATCCGTAAAGGAATTAAAGCACAAGTAAAAGGTAGGGACATAGGTCAAGGATTGACAGCACTGATAAAGAAAATGAAAGCATCTGATGTTTCTGATCTTATTGATAAATTAGTTGAATACAGAGGCGTCGAATCAGAACGATTAGCAAAACAAGAGAAGTTTAGCCTCATTACAGTTATGGAAGATAAAGTAGATACAATTTTTGCCCTGACTGAGGATGTTCAAACAGTAGAAGATTTATTTGCAAAAATTACAGCCATTTTTGCAGATGAAATTGAGGGTGTAACATTCTCATCAATTCATAAGGCTAAAGGATTGGAAGCAAAAAGAGTATTTATTCTACGTCCTGATCTAATGCCTCACCCTATGGCTATGAAATCTAAGCAGGAATGGGCGGCACAACAAGAGCGTAATATCGAATATGTTGCAATTACAAGATCACTGAGTGAATTACATTATGTGATGCAGTGAGGGTTAGCATGAGTAAAACAACCGTAATATGCCAAATCTGTTATAAAAGTGAAACATTCCAAGATAAAGTAGATTATGATAATAAGGATCACCAAAAATCATATTTTACCTGCAAAGAATGTTTATTTAAGCCAACATATATTTCTGGCACATATACATTAGATTTCATTGAATATTCATATCCTTATCCATTTGAAGATGCACTTGAATGGTGGGAATATCCTGGGTTCTATCTTAATAATCGTATTATTAAGATACATAAAAAGGATTGTCTCCACAGTGGAATATGGTTTAATCCACTATGTGACTGTAATAAGATTTTTGAAAAACTTTTAGAATTTAGGTGGAATATCCGTAAAGAAGTAAAATTGATTGAAGATCAAGTAGAACGAGAATTAAGAATACTTAAAAGCAATGGACATAAGATCAATCCTGAGGAATTTCAATATTGTGATCTTGCAAAAACATATCGAAAATTGCTGAAAGAAAATTGGGAAGTGTCTGTTCCAGTAAAAATTTCATGAAAATATGAGGAAAATAAAATGGCAACTAAAGTAATATTCAGAAAATTCAAGGATAATGGAGATATTATTGCTTTCTTTCCTGATGAATTATGGGATAAAACTCATAATTATGTGGCCAGTTATATGAATGTTGGGCAACATAATGGTGCAGATTATTGCGGTCTGCTAAGTCTAACCATCCTTGCAACACCAAAAGAATATGATAGTTTATTGCAAGAATTAATTTCTATTGGATATGATGATCTGCAAATTAGAAAGAGGCATACAAAGCAAAGAGCAAATATCTTAATTGACCTTTAATCTTATTATGATAAATTTATGCTATAGTAAGGATGGTCACTCCCCACACGGGGGGTGTGGATTGAAACAAAAAGAAAGAAATGAGGTTTATTATGAAAAAAACAATTGAACATAATGGTAAAGTTTATCACTCGGTAGAGGTTGCAGGAAAACTTTATGTGCAAGATAAGGTGTACTTTGCGGTGCAACCTGAACCTGTGGCAAAAGATTCTTGGCAGAATGATAATGAAAAGAGGTTTTTGGCCATTCCTGGTGAGCCAATTGAATATAATCACGAAGGGAAACCTCTTTATTCATTTGCACGACATGTTATCATCTCTGGTGATTATTTGCTGGATTTGTGTTGTCTGACTGAGATTTATTGTTGGGGTAGGCTGGATGAAATTGAACCAGATCATAAGCAGATAGCCACCTTATTTGATGAAGTTCTGCCTGTCAATGATGATCTCATTGATTTTGAAACAGGATACTTAAAGTTTTAGTATTAAAAGGTGAAACAATAAATTTGTAGTGATGGAGAGATCAATATGAATGCAAATGAAATAAATGAAAACCTAGTTAAACATGCTCTTTGGATTACGAGCAATCAAACAGTGGGAGTTAGGGCAAATTTGAGTGAGGCAAATTTGAGTGGGGCAGATTTGAGTGGGGCAGATTTGAGTGAGGCAGATTTGAGTGAGGCAGATTTGAGTGGGGCAGATTTGAGTAAGGCAGATTTGAGTGAGGCAGATTTGAGTAAGGCAGATTTGAGTAAGGCAGATTTGAGTAAGGCAAATTTGAGTAAGGCAAATTTGAGTGGGGCATCAGGTATATTCGCCACAGGATATTTTGGCAAACATCATGCCGTCGCCGCAGGGGGATACATCAGTATTGGATGTGAAAGGCATACATATGATGAGTGGCTAAAGGATGGAGAAAATATTGGAAAAAACAATGGATATACTGATGATGAAATCAATCTTTATATGGCATGGATTAGACTTACTGTAAGCTGGCTAAAAGAAATGGAGAAATAAAATTCATGGCAGATCAAGCAGTTGCAACTTATCCAGTAACATTTTCATGGTTGCATGTACAACCAGATCGGAGGGCATATAAACCTTCCAATCCATTATTAATAGCAAAGGACATTTTGATAGTAGTGGAAGTGCCATTGACACAGGAGTTTATTTACAATGCTAACAGCATAATGAAGATGCAACTTGACAATGGCGCCCCTCCCATATCAACTATTCTTACTCCAAGAGGAATGAGGTATTGTATCGACAAATTAGAGGAGGAAATGTTAGAAAAAGAAGTGAAAACAGAAAAAACTACAAACGATAAAGACGAAGATTGGGAAAAATGGAGCTAAAGAAAATGTCATATAAACCGCAGAGAATAAAATCAGATTTTGCAGGATCGCCAGTAATTGCAAAGGTGCGACTAAATGAGAGCAAGACAAAAGTTCAAGTTGTAACCAAAGGTACAGACGAAAGCCCAAGCAAGACTTTCGTCTTAGCAAAAGAGGATTGTCCAGAGCATGTAACCGGAGGGGAGTTTATTGTGCAACTTACCAAAGAAAAGGACAAGATGCTCAATATGCACCCCGTAAACGGTATGTTTTGGGGAAAAGTGTCGGGATTTCCTGCCTCAAAAGATAAACCTCCAACTATCCGCCGTTCAACAGGGGAATTTCCATATGATTATTTTTTAGTCTTAGTAGAGATCAGTCAAGGAGAATACAAAGGAATGAGTATTCCTTATGCTCTCCGGTATCACTTCACAGAAGCTACAGAGACAATCAATGGAAAAGAAGAATCAGTTGTTGCCATTGGACACTTGAAGTCAAAATATACCCCACCTCTCGAAGATTTCTGTGAGGCTACAGGTATATGGACACGTGGGGCAATCCGATATAGTGATAATATCTTGACGACACTTCAGAAGAGGATTTTGAGAGAGGCAAGGGAATTTCAGTTTGTTCTAAAGGATGGTTGGGTTAATACTGTCTTTGTGCCAGAAACAGAAGAAAAAGATGAACCAGAACCCTCCACCGATGAAGAAGAAATGAAAAAGAAATTCACTCCCCAAAGTGAACCTACCCCTGAACCTGCTGCATCTACTCCATCTGAGGACGAAGAAATCCCGTTTGATGATGCAAGTGGATCACCTGAAGAGGATGAATTTGAGTAAGGGTGATATAATAATCGAATAGCCATTGGTTGTGTGGTATGGCTGCCCTCCTTTCTGATGGGGAGTGGATGATCCGGTACAATCTCCACTCCCCGAATTTTTCTACTAACATCTATATGGACAACCTATCATGGATTATGGAATTATTTATTGTAGGATAAATGGCAAACAAAAACGTGTCTTGGCAATCAATGAATATATAGGTATAACAGATGAGATAAGTGGTTATAGAGTTTATAAATTGAAGCAGGGTGAGCCATTTATTCAAGCTATCTTCTCCAGTAAACAAGATTGCATAAAGTTTGCAGAATGGATTGTAAACACATTTCAAGATTATTTTTACTTATGGGAGCAATATCCAGAAGCAGATATTGTATCCTTATGTAAGTGGAGTGTTCAGGACGGAATAAAAATCCACGAAACACTTATTCAACTAAAGAAAAATGTAATCATAAAATTATCTTATGTAGTTGATTTATTCCACAAGGTAAATGAAAATGAATGGACAAGACACTTTAGAGAAACTAAGTGAACTGCTAAATAATGCTCGTAGGTATGAAAATTATATTGCATCATCTTGTCCATTTCATGATGATTCAAGACCTAGCTTTTTTGTTTATGAAGATACTTATAAGTGTTCAAGTTGTGGAAAGTGGGGTAAAACTAGCACATTATTGAGGCAACTAGAAAAGAAAACTATGAGGGTTGTCCAGGATCAGCCCTCTTATGATTATAATCCCTGGTCAAAGTGGCTAAAGAAAATGTCACTTCCTGAGATCGTAAAGGTATCACAACATATTTTGAGTGACCGACCTAGTATGTATCTCAGGAATAGAGGTATAAGTACAAGGCATCAAATCAAGTTAGGGTTAGGAATGTTAGAGGATTGGCTGATTTTTCCAATAAAAAATCAATTCATGCAAGTTATTGGTGGTGTTGCCAGAGCGGGTGAGAGCAATACATCTTCATTGAAATATGTCATTCCAAATGGACAAGACCCAAATTTATTATATGTGCCTAGTTGGAGTGCTGTAAAGAATAAAAGTTATTTCTACCTTACATTTGGAATTATAGATAGCATATCAATCTTGATATGTGGTGATGCTGCTATGTCTACTACCACAGGAAAAAGACTAAATCCTGACGCACTCCAATCTCTCAGGAAAAAAATTTATATTTTTCCCGATCATGGAGAGGAAAAAGAGGCGTATAATTTGGCTAATTCATTGGGTTGGAGAGGCAAAGTTATAAAGTATGCTTATCCAGACAAAGCAAAAGACCCGAACGATTTATTCCAGATAGGAATATTGAAGAATGTCCTACAAGCCACAACGCATTGATACCAGTCCTGGTAGTATGGTACAGAAACCTATCTTTGTGCGTCCTGAGATATTGTTACATTCAAATATTCCTAAGCCACTACACAGTGTAAATCCTCGCACAATTAAGGGTAAGGACTGGTGGAATGAAAAAAGAAAAAAGGCTTATGCTGCCAATAACTTTTGTTGTTGGGCATGTGGAGTTCACAAATCAAAAGATAAGTTTCATAATCATTTAGAGGCACATGAATATTATGATATAGACTATGAAAAGGGGGAAATGAGATTAAAAGAGATTGTAGCGTTATGCCATACCTGTCATAATTATATTCATTCTGGCAGATTATCCATGATATTACTAAAGGGTGAAGTAAGCGAAGATGACTTTGAATATATTATGGCTTATGGCAGAGATATTATAGACAAAAACAAACTTACTTTACCTCTATTACCAGAGAAAATAGCAGAATGGTCACAGTGGCATTTGATTTTAGATGGAGAGAAACATTTTTCTCCATTCAAGAGTTATCACGAATGGGTTGAACATTATCAGACACAAGAAGAGGAATAGTTATGCCTACCTCATGGGAAGATTCAAGTGAGATCGTTGCTGGATTGCTTATCATGGGCAAACTCAGTGTAAATGCTGTAAGTGAAAGTTTATTTTTTCCACCTTATGATGAGATAATCAAGCAAATAAAATCTGGAAAGTCAGAGCCAGAAGATTTGATTGAAACAGTTGGATTGAATCCAGTTCAAGCAAGCCTCGAAGCTGCAAAATCATTGAATGGCTTGTCCGGTGCAAATTGGATAAGAATACTAGAAAATTCAGCATTAATGTATGATGCTGGAACAAAGATGGAAAAATTGGGGAGAAAATTACAGAGAGGGGAAGAAATAGATTGGTCACAAATGACCTCAATTGCTGCAAAGTCACAAAGTAATATTGGGCATGCTTTTACTCCACTATCAGAAATAGAGGGAGGTCAAATCCCATTCAAACCTACAGGACTTGTAGCAATAGATGAACACCTAACCGGATTTCCTGAAACTGGTCAGGTTATTGTTGCTGCTCCTCCTGGTACTGGCAAGACAACATTACTAACTGCTATTGCCTCATGTTGGGCAAAACAACATGAGCAAGAAACAGTTGGAATTTTTACATTAGAAATGATAAAGAAAGAAATTGCAAATAGATTTTCAGAAACAAGTTCTCTTACTGAGGAACAAAAAAGTCGAATATTGATAAATGATGATCCATTGATACCAGAAGAGGTATTGAATAAATCAGCAACTATCCCTCATAGAGGTCTGATCTTGATAGACTTTGCTGATTTATTGGTGAGAGGTGAAACAACTGAGAGTGCTGTAGCCCATATCTATAGAACTTTCATGTTAGGAGCAAAAGCATTAAACTGTCCTGTAGTTTTATTATCACAGTTGAATAGAAACTATACAGGTGGTATCCCACGTCCATATAATATCAGATATTCAGGATTGGCCGAAGCATTGGGTTGGATGATTTTGATGCTTTACAATCCATCTACAGATTATTTTGCTGAAGAAGATACAAAAGATAAAGATAATAAAGTTATCCTTCCAATCATTGAAAATAGAGCATACATAATTGCTTGGAAAGTTCGAGGCGGATTTAGGAAACACTTAGAAGATAGTCCTGGGGCAATCCAAATTCCATTCAGAGGAGACAAAGGATGGGCAACTAAATCTAAAGGTCAGTGGTTTAGTCTAAGGAAGTTATCATGACGTTCTCATTCATTATTAATCTTTTTCAAGTAAAATGGTATTGTGTTAGTAAGTTGAGGACTGTACTAACACAACGATAGCACAAGTCTTATTCAGGATGCACCTTAAATGATTGGAAATCAGGTATTTCACTCCTTAAATATGATAAGCCTGCATAGGGCAATTCTCGATTTCTTCTAAATAAAAATGCTGCCACATGGCAGGACTGAATAAGACTTGTGAAAATAAATATGATAGAAAGGATATAAATATGAAGAAAGAAAAGGCAATATTTCACCTGACATCTTTGATGACAGCAACACAAAAAATCAGAAGTATCATGGATGAGAATGAGCTTATTACAGATCGTGATGATATAGAATTTTTGCATTTTACAACTGGTCAGGCATCTGAAATGTGGAAATATGTGTGGGGGGAGGCCTGTATACTTCCTATATTATCCAAACTTCTGGATGATTATGAGATAACAAAAGAATTAGCTCCTCATGATTTCTACAATATGATTTTTATTGCAGCAAGTTTAGAACCATTATTAGCTACTGCTACATTAGTCAATGATCCTGAATTTCCAGATCAAGCCTCACTTGAATGGCTGAAAGGATGGGAAGACGAACAATGAAAATAAGATTCGGAAAATTTGAGCTTCATATAGACCCTGAAATATTGATTTTTGTGTTACTAATTATTGGTGTATTTGTAACAATCATAATCTCAATTTTGAAAGGAACAATACAATGAATAAAATATTTAACCATCCAACATATCGGTTCTTTTATCAATTACTTTGGCTATATGTCCTGATGTCATTTGTTCTATCAGGGTGTGCTGCTGCTAATGTTTACCCCTCTCATGTGCTGCCAGAAGTGGGAGATGTGTGGGGATTGTATTATGGATCGGCCCGCTACATTGTAGATGGGGCAATCAACTTTGAACCGTTCTCAGCTATCTATGAAAGTCCCGACAAAATATTTTATGTCTTTGCCCGACCTATAGCAAATGGATGGGGGTGGGTTGTGGCAAAAAGCAATGTTATTTTATCTGAGATAAAATTCGATAGTGGAAATTATGCCTGTTGTTCAACATGGAGCAATCTTAGAACATGGATGGAAAATAACCACTGGACAATATTATCTGGAGGGCTGACTACACAACTTCGATTGATAGCGTCATCAATTTCTGAGGTGAACTTAGCCCCAATATTTCTATTTCCAGCTTCACTAGATAGCATTTATCAAGAGTATGAAAATATTGGAGGGACTATAGACGGATAAATAACAATGGGCTAGTAATGGTACGCCCTTCTATGGCGAAAACGCATAATTGGATGGAAATGTGGGTTCGAGTCCCACCTAGCCCTTTGAAGATGGAAATAAGATAAGAGATAAACAAGATGATAAATAAGAATAATAAAATGCCCAAATTAAATAATCTCAGTATATGTGCTGATTCATTTGAGTTACTTCCTGAACTACCTGACAAATGTGTGGACTTGGTTGTAACTGACCCACCTTATAATCTTAGCCATGAAAAGATAGTTTGGCTGCATTCTCAGTTCATAAGAATTTGTAAGAAACAAGTTATTGTGTTTGCTCCTCCTGAGAACCAATGGATACATCCAGCAGATCAATATTTATTCTGGATAAAGCCCATCTCTACCAAAAACACCAGTAAACATTATAGTCGGTTCGTAGAGGTAATCTTTATATATGGTGATGGAATATGGAATAGTAGTCGTCACTGGTCACAATATACAAATGTATTCACAGATTTGGTAGATGATAATGGCCTCCATCCATGCAGGAAGCCTCCATCTTTGATTGAACGATTATTGAAAAACCACGCAAATGAAGGCTCAATAATTCTTGATCCATTTGCTGGTTCATTTGTAGTGCAAAATGTGGCATCTAAATTATTAATGTCTAGTGTTTCTATAGAACAGGATGAGGCCATGGTAAGAAAATTTGGTGTGTTCTTTGCATACAAAGAACAAATAAAACTATTCCTATCACGATCAATTAGATAAAAGAAGTGCGATTGTCCTGATCCATATGATAGTGAAATTTATGATACAGAATGAATAAAAGATGAACATAATAAAAGATATTCCCCCCGTTTTATCTAAGAATACATGGGTTGCATTAGATTTAGAAATATTCAATCTAAATTCCAAGCAGATGCACCGTCCCACTTCAGGAAACTTTGCCTGCCTAACAGTATGCTTTGATCCTGAGACAGTATATTTAGTAAATAAGCCAGAAATGGTTGGTGCTGTAATCTCTAACATTCAAGAGGGGATATGGATATTCCATCATGCTAAATTTGACATCACCCATCTCAGAAGATGGGCGAACATCCCTCCACGTAAAAAGATATGGGATACACTTCTGATCGAACGTATTTTATGGAATGATTATTACACAGGCCTTGGATTGGATGACTTAGCCCGTAGGTATTTAGACATCAAACTGGATAAGTCTTTACAATCCAGCTTTGAAGATGCAAGTGAGATGACTCCAGAACAAGAGCAATATGCTGCTATGGATTGTGTTACCACATTATTGTGTCAAAAAAAGCAATTCAAACTGATGGATAAAGGTGATTTTATTATATGGTCTGTTATAGATAGACCTGCTCTTTGGGCATTCTTAGATTTTCAAGGGTTTATCATCAATCCTGATGAATGGAAAGACCTTGCAGAAAAGAATAAAGCTAAGTCAAAAGCAGTGGATGAACTCTTGTCATTCAATCCAAGATCATATAAAGTTGTAAAAGAGCAACTATTGAACACTGGATTTATGAAACTTCCTGATACCGAAGAAAAAACTTTAGTACAGTGGATGAAAAAATTTCCAGACACAGAAGCATTCAGGTTAGCTGAACTTGTCTTGGAAAGTAGGAAATATTCCAAGCGTGCGTCTACCTATGGCATGAATTGGATTGAAAAGTTTATTGAATATGATCCTACATTAGATGTGCATTTTGTGGTAGGAGATTATTCGGTCACTGGTGCCGGTACTGGCAGGACTGCTTGCAGTGATCCTAATATGACTAATGTTCCTTCAAGAGATACAAAAGACTTTAGAAAATGTTTCAAAGCCAGACCTGGGAATAAGTTACTGATCGCTGATTATTCACAACAAGAAATTGGGATTATTGCATTTCTAAGCCAAGATGAAAAGATGATAGCTATGTTCAACTCTGGTGGGGATGCCTATATCAATATGGCAAAAGTCATGTATGGTAAGGTCATAGATAAAAATGATCCACTTAGACGAACCATGAAAGATATGATGTTGGGATTTGATTATGGTATGTCTCTTGATACTATGGCAGAGAGAGGTGGCATATCTGAAGAAGAAGCTGCTCAAGTCATGCTTGACTTGGAAAAAGCATTTCCTGATCTAAAGAACTGGATGGAAAAACAGAAAAAACTTAAGAAACAAACAAAAACCATTATGGGAAGAAAAGCACATCTTAATCCTTATTCAGGTCAATGTGAAAGAAATGCACTGAATAATCCAGTACAAGGAAGTGCTGCTGATATGCTGAAAATGGCCATTGGTAAAATGCACGAAACTTGGAGTTTTCCTTTTCCTTTTGCTATGGTTGAGGAAGTCCATGATGAAATCGGAATGGATGTTCCTGAGGAATTTGTGAATAGTATAAGTGCATTTATGAAGGAATGTATGATTTCAGTTGCAAACAAAATGTGTCCTGGCATGTTATTTAATGCTGATGTAACCATCTGTGATACTTGGGCTGATAAGGAATAATATTATGCTTACACAAGAACAATATGGATTAATGATAACTTCTTTACGTATGTATAGAAAAAAGACGGAGAAAAGCATTAGACAAGTAGAACAACATTTTGGTTCTTTTGTTGACAAAAAGACATTACAAGACAAAGAAAAACGATTGGAAATGCTCATTGAATTAGAAGAAAAAATAAAGTGGCTTATGAAAATAGATAAGGCATGAAATCATGAATGGAAAAATAAACGGTTGGGATGAAGATGAATTAGTTTGCCCTCATTGTAAAGATGAGGATTTGGTTTTACCAACGCACATAAGAAACTCTACTGTTCTTCTTATTGGTGAGTTTCCTGGTGACGAAGAAATAAAACATGGTAGACCGTTTGTTGGTGCAACTGGAAGTGTATTGAAAACAGAATTAGCCAGAGTTGGTTTAGATATACGTCAATTTTCTTTGGCTAATCTTTGGATACATAAGCCCAACTCAAATAAGGCTTGTCTTGAGTATGGAATAACAAAGATAATCCAGATTGCAAAAGGAAAAACTGCCATTCTCTTGATTGGTTCTGATGTGGTTGGATATTTTGTTGATGAAAAAGTATCTCAAGTGAATGGATTAGAGGTAAAATCACCTTACTTATCTGCTCCCCTCATCATGGCATGTATCCAACCAGCTACAGTATTTCACCAACCTCTTGGGGAACTCAGATTAACCTTATCAAAATTCGCCAAAAAACTAAAGGAGATAACAAAATGATAAAGACTAGCATTTATTGTGATAGATGCAACAATGAAATGGATGGATTGATAGATGACATAACCATTATTGCTGACAAAGACCTTGAAATAACTTTTGGCGGTATCTTGGTTTTTGATGGAATCAAGAGATTGGATTTTTGTGATACATCTTGCTTGCGAGTATTCTTTGAACAAGGATATAAAAAAGTAAAAGAAATGTTACTTGAAAGACACAAAAATGAGTGACATAGTTATTACATCAGGATTAGATCAATCAATTCCCATCAGTGTTGACACAGTTTTGGATAAAGTTGACACGATATTTATGCAATCTTTGAAAGAAAAAGACCCATATTTGGCATTGAATGAAGCCAAAACTGTACTGCAACTGGCTAATCTATCTGGCTGGTATCTGGCTAAGTTGCTTTATCTTATGGAGAAAAATTGGACTGTCTATGAGATAGATGATCGGTTCGAGGATGTTGTCTTTAGCTGGATGGGGCTGCATCGAGATACAGTATCCAAGTATGTCAAAGTATGGTCACTGTTTGCTGGAACTGATGTTCCTGAGAGTAGAAAACTTCAATTATTACAGAGGAACATTAAAGACTTGATCCCAATAGCCAACGCAATCTCACAAGGTTATGAGATTGAAGATGAAGATTGGGAAGAAATATCAGATGCAGTGGACTTCAATTCCTTGTCAGAGGTTATGAGGGAAATAAAAGGACAAGAGCCACGCAAAAATGCCATGAGGATATTCATGGATAATGTTGGTACTTTGTTTGTTTATCATCAAGATAAAGAATATTTCTTGGGTTCATTGGAAGTATCAGATGATAATGAAATAGTAAAGAAAGCAATCAATAGGATCATCAAAAATTCAGGGATCATACAAAAATGAGCATAAATATAATCGGAAGTGTAACAAAGACGCAACGCTTGATCACAGGGATGTATTCTTTTGATAGAGCATTCAGAAATCAGAAAGGAGAAGTTGGATTTCCACTTGGAAAAATAACAGAAATTTCAGGGTATCAAGGGGTTGGAAAATCAACATTTACTTTTGGCTTGTCAGGAATGATTGCAAAGGATCATGGAAACATTACCGTAGCAGACATTGAAGGATTTGATCCTGAATTTTTGAGTACAATTTTACACAGTGTAGGATACTCAGGTGATGTAACTTATATTTATGAGGACAATGATGAGGAGATTTTAGATCAACTCATACATTGGATGAAAGATAAAACTTACACAGTGGGAATGTTGGATAGTGTTGGTGCAATCTCTCCAATCTCTGAGTTAGACGGTGATCTTGGGGAGGCAAATATGGGGAGGCGTGCAAAGTTAGTTGCACAATTCAGCAGAAAGGCAAATCATGTTATATTGCAATCACCCAAAGAACCAAAGAATTTCTTGCTTATCAATCATCAGCATTCAATTTTCGGGAGCAAGGGAATAAATACTACTGGTGGAGAGACACTCAAATATATCTCATCTGTCCGTATCAGATTGAGAAGAAAAGAAGAATTCCCAAATGGAAGTTATGTTTTGGAAGGAAAAGTTATAAAAAACAGATTTGGGTACAAGGACAAATTATTCTATGTATTTGTCCTGGCAGGAATGGGAATGCACGCTGGCTTGACTTGGATGTATGATGGATTCTTGTTAGAAAAAATAACCAGAGGCAAAGTTGTAAAGATTGGTGATAAGAGTCTTGGATACCTAAAAGACATTGTGGAGAAAGCATATAAAGAAGATGAACAAGAATTTTTCAATATATTCAAAGATGCAATCTCTGGAGTTGATAAAGATATAACAGAAAATAAAGATGAGGAAATACAAGATGGATCAAGCGAGAGCGAATAAAATAAAATTAGAAATATTACAAGTACCCACCGATGAAGCATACAGTACAATCAATATGATGTGGAAGGTGACAACATATCATTGTTATATGGCAAACATCCAGAAAAAATGCACACTTCAGTTTGGCATTGATCCTGGAACAGTTAATTTAGGAATTGCTAGATTGTATCGTTCAGCATTATGTTTGTATGAAATAGAGATTGCAAAGAGAGAAGCCAACTCAATACAAAGAATTATTAATGCCAACATCCTACTGAGTTATGCCCTTTCCTCTCTTACTGGTATTCAGGCAAATTATGTCATTGAAGGTGCAAGTTATGGAGATAGATTTAGGCAGGTTGAATTGGCTGAAATGAGAGCAACAATA
>Ga0154761_144_pt1 | contig 14420 bp, 11 predicted proteins | sample Rifle2008BG16ft_FD_105769 | JGI IMG/M metagenome (GOLD analysis project Ga0154761, IMG submission 105769) | Candidatus Levybacteria bacterium RBG_16_35_11 | reverse complement strand
CAGATGGATCTGGATTATATTGATAATTGGTCTTTAAGTCTTGATATTAAGATACTTTTAAAAGTACCATCTGCGATTTTAAAAGGCATACGCTACTGGTGGGGCGGGAAATTATGAAGTGAAATTCCTGCTGGCTCAAATGACATTCTCAATTATCATCCCTACAAAAGACAGAACAGATGACCTGAAAAACTGTGTAAGGTCGATTATAAAACAAACTGTCCTACCGCAAGAACTCATTATTGTTGATGCGAGTTCTGATAGTATAGGTGCTGTAAACCAGGAAAATTGCAAAAAAATTATAGAAGATAAAGTCAAGCTGATTTATATCAAAAGTACCCCTGGTTCTAACAGACAGCGAAATACTGGAGCGGATCATGCATGTGGTGAAATAATTTTTTTCATAGATGATGATATAGTTTTAAAAGAAGATTATTTTGAAAAAATATTGGAAGTTTATGAGATTAAAAAAGCCCTGAACACAGGTGGTGTTCAGGGCACTACTATATTAAACTATTTTAATCAAACATGGATAAGCAGAACATTTAGAAAATTGTTTTTTATGACAAGGGCTTCAATAAGCGAAAAGAGCAGATTTTTACCCTCCTTAGGTTATGTATATATATCTATGCCAAAAGAAATTATTGAGGTTGAGGCTATGTCATCAGGATTGTGCAGTTATTATAAGAATATATTTAACGAGTTCAGGTTTGATGAAAAATTTGAGGCATGCCAAGATCTCGAAATTTCATATCGGGTATCAAGAAAATATAAACTCTTTCAAACACCTTATGCATTACTTACGCATAATCATTCAACTTCAACGCATTTAAGCTCTCTACAACACAATAAGAGACACATAATAAATACTTATAGACTGGCAAAGAAATATCTTCCAAAGAGAAACAAAAATTGGCTTGCCTATTATTGGAGTGTTTTGGGAGAAATAATCCTATCTGCTGCAAAAAGCTGTGTGAAGTTTAGCTTTGATCCACTGATCGGAACCCTGAGTGGTATCAAATACATTTTAATGAATGAGGGAAAAGGCTCTTGATATAATAAAAAAATGGTGTTTTTTATGAAATTATTGTAAAAGCATTTTTGCATGTAACGTATAGCAATTAATAAGGATGCCGTTTCAAATGTTTCAGATAAAGGAGAAAATGATGGATAGTTTCAGAATAATAAGCAATTTAAAATACTCTCATTACCATTTGTCTGATATGATATTAACCAGGTTAATTTAATGTATTACGTAGTTATTAAGTGAAAATTATGCAAGTAAAAGATGAAACAAGTTATCATTCAGATCTTTCGAGGGTAGCTAAAAATGCTGGTATAAGTGGAATAGGGGAAATTATTTTTAATATTTTAGCCTATACAACAAATATTGTTATGACAAGGACGGTGGGGCCTGCAATATACGGGATTTTCAATCTTGCCAATAATATAACAAATAGTGCTCAGATTATATCTGCTTCGGGGCCGGGTCATGGGCTTCTGAGGTTTGTTGCCTACTATAAAGGTAAAAAAGATTTTCCTCGATTAAAAGGGGCTATAATTTTTGGAACAAAGGTATCGTTTATACTGAGTTTGTTGCTTGCAATATGTATTTTTTATTTATCTGATTTCGTTGCTGTAAAAATATTTCATAATGCTGAGGTTGGAAAGGCTATCAAAATATTAATGATATCTCTTCCTTTTTTGACTCTTGGGACAATATGGCTTGAATCTATTCAATCATTTCAGGTAATTAAATATTTTGTTTTTACAAAGAAAATATTGCAACCAATATCTAGGCTTGTAGTTATTATCACGCTTTTCTTGGTTGGTCTTAAACTAGTCGGAATTTTGATAGCGAGTATCATTTCAGCTATGGTTGGCTTTTTTTTTGCGTTTTATTACTTAATAAAAGTATCTTCAGTTCATAAAAAACTGCCTGTTCCTATATATGAAAGAAAAGAAATAGTAAGTTTTTCCCTGCCCCTTTCATTTATAGCATATTTGAGTGTTATAACATTATATACAGATTCATTGATGCTGGGATATTTTATGTCAACTTTTGAAGTTGGAATTTATGCTGCGGTTGCTAGACTTGCACTTTTAATAGAATTACCATTGACATCATTTAATAATATATTTGGACCGATGATTTCTGAATTTTATAGTAGAAATGAGATGGGAAAATTAGAAGATTTGTTTAAGGTTGTAACGAAGTGGGTTTTTACCTTGAGCCTGCCTGTTTATCTTATTTTAGTCCTGTTTGCTCAACAAATAATCGGAATTTTTGGGCATGATTTTGAAGTGGGAGCAGTAGCACTAATTATTTATGGTGCCGGTGAACTGATTAATGCAGTTACAGGTGCGTCAGGAACGATAATTATGATGACCGGTAGACCAAAAATTAATCTTTTGAATTCAATAGCCTTCGGCCTATGTATTGTTATGCTAAATTATTTTTTAATTCCTAAATATGGCATAATTGGTGCGGCTGCTGCCACGGGATTTGCAATTGCCCTAATCAATATACTGAAAGTGCTGCAGGTTTATCTAATTTTGCGCATACATCCTTACAAGTTGAATTATTTAAAACCGATTATAGCCGGACTTTTATCTCTCCTGATAGTTGCCCTCATAAGAGGTAATCTTCAAAGCGTTTCTATATCTATGGCTATTTTATTTTTATTATTATTTTTAGCTTCTTATGGACTATTTCTGTATTTATTTAAATTTGAAGAGGAAGATCAATATATTCTTCAATTAATACGGCAAAAACTGAACAATGTATATAAAAATAAGTTTAAATGAAATAATGTTTAAAATTTAATATTCTCTCTCCTTTCCTATCCTATTTTTTCTATAAAAGTTTATTAATACACCGTAAACATAAATCATCTGTAAATTTGTTCATATTCTTTGTAAAAAGATTAACGCATGTTGCAGATAATTTTGCAAGAGGATATTAATCCTTGCCTCTAAAAGATCACAAATTTTATATTTCTGCCGCCGTATTTATTGTATCTCTTTTTTACTATTTAAGTTATGCAAATTACGGCTTAATTTTAAGCGATTGGGGGATGATAGTAGTAGCTGCTGAGCGATTTTTACGAGGAGAAATATTTTACAAGGATTTTAGTATATTATACACCCCTGGAATATACATTGTAACGGCCATGGCATTCAAGCTTCTGGGAATTTCTTTATGGTCTGCTACAATTGGATGGAGTGTCATTAGAGCATTTAATTGTGTTCTTATCTACTTAATAGGAACCGAATTATTGTCCTTGCGAGCCGCGCTTTTATTACCATTGCTCCTATGGTTTGTACCTGCAGATCTACACAAGGGATTTTTTGTCTTTTCCGTGCTTATTAGTATACTTTTTCTTGTAAAGATGTTATATCCGAGAAGGCGGTGGTTCTATTTTCTTGCAGGACTAATTGCCGGCTTTCTTTTATTATTTAGAATTGATGTCTTTGGAATTTTTGTAATAGCTTCTGTACTGGTTGAATTGACGAAAATAAAAATAAGGCCTGACGGAATGATGTCCCACATCTCAGAAATTACTACATCTTTAAAAAATATTTTAATATTTGGCTTTGGAGCAATAACTGGCATTGCTCCTTTTGCACTATATCTTTTTTTAAATGGGGCAATAAATGAAGCTTATCGACAAACAACCGAGTATACTTCTACGATGAAAAGCATGTGGTTTTTTATTCCTCCAATAAGTCAACTATTATCATTTGATATTTTGGCAATGTATAAGTACATAGGCTTGTTCCTCCCATTCGTATTTTATTGTCTTGTTTTTGTTTTAATTGTGTCAATAATTTTAAAGAGGGACATGTGTGAAAACGATAAAAAGCTTTTTGTTGTTTTCTTATTTGGGTGTATGACTTTGAATCAGGTTATATCACATCCGGGAATAAATCGCATTGGTCAAACGCTGGCCCCTGTTTTAATAGCAAATGTGTACTTGACAAGAGAATATTTTAAAAATCGCTTTAAAGAATACGGAAGAAAAATTATTCAGATTAACAAAATAACGCTTATTGCATTGAACGTGCTGCTTTTAACATATATTACGATAAGCTGCTCCATTTCAGATCCATATATAAATGGTTCCATATTTATACGGTTGTCTAACAAGACATTTTTACCCCATCCGAGATTAAAAGTTTACACAAAATACCAATACGCAGACGAGTTTAATAAAATAATAGATATTATCAGAAATACAACTGAGAAAGATGAATATATTTTTACTTTCCCCAATAACAATTTGATGTACCATTTTGTGACCCGTCGAAAAAACCTGGAAAAATATGGTTATGGACCGGAATATATTAAATCTGAAGAAAGGCAAAATAAAGTAATAAAGATATTGGATGAAAAGAATATTAGAATAATCATTGCTGATCTTAATAGCAGGCAATGGCGGGAAGAATTTGCCCCCATCTTGGATAAGTACATAATGGAACATTACAAGCCTGCACAAACGGCAGGAGATTATACTTTCCTCGTAAGATAAAATTCATAAAGAGGTATATCAGATGCACAACAATAAAAATAGAGTGATTGTATTTGGTTTAGATGGAGGAACATTTGCTTTATTACAACCCTTAATGGACGAGGGCAGGATGCCGCATATGAAACAGATTATAGAAAGAGGTGTCTCCGGCATTTTAAATTCTACTATTCCTCCCGTTACTGCGCCTGCATGGACCTCTTTTGCTACAGGCAAAAATCCCGGCAAACATGGACTTTATGATTTTGTCGTAAAAGACAATAATAATGACATGGTAATGGCTAATAGCAGGAGGATTATAGGGAAAAAAATATGGAACATTCTGAGTGATCACAAAAAAAAGGTGGGTATAATTAATTTTCCCATTAGTTATCCTCTTGAAGAAGTAAATGGTTTCATGATTTCAGGATTTATCTCTCCTTTAAATGCGAAAACCTATTCTTATCCTCCGGAACTGTTTTCACAGATTGGAGATTATATAATCAATGTAAAAGCACTCAAAATTAAAAAAGGATGCAATCCCACCACAAAAGAAATACAAAAATTTGTAGACGAGAATATCAGGGCCATCGAGTTGAGAAACAAGACTTTTAGATACTTGATAAAAGAAAAAGAATGGGATTTTATATATATATTATTTATGGAATTTGATAAAATCCAACATGCGGTATGGAAGTATTTAGACAGGAATGAGGCCCAATACCCCAAAGGAGAAATTTATGAATATATCTTAAAATGTTATCAGCGGATTGATGTTATTTTAGGTGAGATATTTGAGGAGATGGACGATAAAACATCGTTAATTATTGTCTCTGACCACGGTTTTTGTTCTAAAAAGAAATATTTTTTTATTAATTTATGGCTGAATAAAAATGGTTATTTAAATAGAAACCTTACACAATTAATTACAGATAAAATAAAAGAAATAACAGAATTTAAAAACAATGCAATACTGCCTTCGAAAATAACAAATGTTTTTAGGAATTATGGCTTACAAAAAATAAAAGCCCCTTCCTCCGATCTTTTCATACCCCCATCGCATGAAATATTATTGAGATATATAAACTTACTCAAGACTAAAGCCTATTGTCCTTCTACATCGTCTAATGGGATATTTATTAATTTGAAGAATCGCGATAGATACGGAATTGTAGAGGAAGGTAAGGAATATGATCGAATAAGAAAGGAAATTAGAGATAAACTTTTGACCTTAAAAGATGAAGAAACTGGTAAGAATATTTTTGAAAATATTTATTTTTCCGAACAAATATATCATGGTTCAGCCTTAAAGTTTGCTCCGGACCTGATCCTTTCTCCTGCTGAAGGTTACGTATTACTTAGTTCATTGATGTCTTTGTATAGTAAAAATTTAGTAAAGGTTACTACTTCGGAAGGTACACATCATCCAGAGGGTATATTTATAGCTGTAGATAAAAAAATTATTAAAAATGGTTTACGAATAGACAACACTAATATTATTGACATTGTACCAACTATTTTGTATTTAATGGGATTATCTATACCCTCTGATATGGATGGTAAGGTTGTTACTTCGATTTTTAAGGAAACATTTCTGGAGTCAAATCCTCCTGTATTTTCAGATGTCAAGGATAATGACTTTGAAGCCGTGCAGGATAAGGTTTATTCAGCGGATGATGAAAAACAGATAATAGATGAATTGAAAAGCCTGGGATATTTAGGTTAAGCAAGAGCGCTGGCTGTATGTTATAGAAGAATTTGTCGGAAATTGTGTAAACATGAACATTCTTCTTGTTGATAAATATCATTACTATAGATCTGGTGCAGAAATAGTTTATCTTAAAACATCTGAACTGTTGAAAACATACGGGCATAAGTTACAGGGCATTAATTTTAACTGAAACCCTTGCCAAGAAAGTTAAGGAATTTATGAAGAGTTATACTTCAATACCATTGTATATATGCAGGGAATTAATTGATTTTTTAAAAACAATAAAAAGGTCACTTATTCATTGATAGTTTTTAGGTTCCCTTTTCTCATAACAAACTTCAAGGTGAGCGCTCTCTGGTTATTTTAAAGATGTATGAATTATTTATTTGAATTATTCCTTGATTTTAATGAGTAGTATATCCAATGAAATGGGCCGTTAATAATGTCCGCAAATAATTCTTTAGTTATATATCTGGTTATACCGTAACGTCCAATGACATTGCCAATACTCATGGGATCGATTTCAATAATATCTGATGAAAAAATCTTTTCGAACCCGGCATTTAATATTACATCAATGACAGAGTTATTATAAAAGCCCCCTGGAATACAAAAATATTTACAAGGTAACCCAGTTATATGCTCAACAGTTGACTTGGAACTTATCAATTCATTTTTTAATGTAGGCAAACTGACACGCGACAACAAATAATGGTGAACAGAATGAGTAGCAAACTCGGCGATCTTAGATTCAGACATGATTCTTATTTCCTGAGCCGAGAGCGGAGCATAATCTGGATCCTCAAATATCTTCTCATTATTAATAGTAACATTAAGCTCAATCAAAATATTGCTAATAAATTGGTCTCTTTCTTCTTGTATGATTTCAATACATTTAGAGTGTAACCACTTAAAAAATTTAATCTTCTCAGTTGTAGTTTCTAATCTAAAAGGGATGTACGTATCTTTCCACTTTATACGCGCTGTTTTTTGATGGGTGTTTGCGACTGCATATTCAAGAATATCAAACCACATTGGGATCCTGTTCGCAACAAAACCTGTTGTAATAGAGAATAGTGCGGGAAAATTGTATTTTAATAAAATTGGAAATGCATTTGTGTAATTATTTTTATATCCATCATCAAGCGTAACAACAACATTTTTTTTATCCTTAGAAATGTTTTTACCTGCAATTGCTTCTGAAGCTGATATTACGTTGCAATGACGGGACAGATATGCCATCTGATCTTCAAACTGACTTTCAGATATGCTGTATTCATTCAGATGTTTTAAGGGATTCTCTGAATATGACTTGAGAATACGATGGTACATTAAAAAAAGGATTTTATTTCTTCTAAAAAAGCCTAAATACTTAGGTAAATGGAGGGCATAAGAAACATTGCAGATAAATGATTTAAGGAGGAGTTTCATTGGATTTATTTATATAGAAGCATTATCAAACAATATAGGTTTTTTATATTTTAAAATATTGCATAACATATAATCTACTTTATAGTGGAAGCAGGGAAAGTAAAGATGAAAATTCTTCTTGTTAATAAATATCATTATTATAGGGCAGGGCCGGAGACGGTATATCTTAGAACAGCTGAACTTTTAAAGTCTCACGGACACGAGATTGTTTTTTTTTCAATGCATCATCCTGAGAATTTATCATGTGAGACAGATGAATTTTTTGTGCCTTATGTAGAATTGACTGCTCAGCATAGTATATTAAATCAGATTAAAATTGCAGGGAGAATCCTTTACTCTTTTAAGGCAAAGAGAAATTTATCTAATCTGTTAGATAGATATCCGGTAGAAATAGCTCATCTCCACGATATCGGTTATCATATTTCACCTTCGATTCTGCATGAGTTAAAAAAAAGAAGTATCCCGGTGGTGATGACGCTTCATAATCTAAAAATGGTTTGCGCTTCTTATCATATGTTTGCAGATGGAAAGATTTGCGAGGAATGTCGTAATGGAAGATATTATATGGCAATTAGAAATAGGTGCGTTAAAAATTCACTTGTTAAAAGTATTCTGGCTGTATCAGAAATGTATCTTCATCACAGGATGCTTGATATATACGATAATGTAGATATCTTTATCGCCCCCAGCCTTTTTCTTAGAAAAAAATTGGAAGAAAAAGAATTTAAAAAAAGAATAATCCATCTTCCTAATTTTTTTGACCTTCATAAGAGTGAAAGGATTGATAAAGAAGAACGTGTAAATGGTGGGAAGAAAAACACCATTGTTTATATTGGAAGACTATCTCACGAAAAAGGGCTCATTACTTTACTCAATGCAGCTAAACACATTGGGAATAAAGGTAAAAAAATTCAAATTAATATTATAGGGGCTGGACCATTGATGAATGAACTTCAGAAAAAAATTGAGATAGAAAAAATAAATAATGTCCAATTTTTGGGGTATATGAAACACGAAAATTTGTATAAAGAGATAAGAAAAAGCCTTGCTGTTGTTCTTCCATCGGAATGCTACGAAAATAATCCCCTTGCTGTTGTAGAGGCATTTGCATTAGGAAAACCTGTAATAGGTTCAAGACGGGGTGGTATCCCGGAACTTGTGAAGGATTATGAGCGAGGATTGACTTTTGAACCTGGGAACCCTGAGGATTTGATTTCGAAGATTGAGTATTTAGTTGATAATCCCGATAAAGCAGAGATAATGGGAGAAAAGGCAAGGATATTTGTAGAAAAAGAGCTAAACTCAGAAAAATATTATCAGGAATTAATGATTATATATAAACAGGCACTTAAAACTAAAAAATGAAAAAAGGCCATGAAGACTATTATAGACGGGAAAAGGTATTTATAGGCTTCACTTATTGGCATTAAGAAGTAAAGTTAAAAATTTTCCAAACTGACGACGATTTTCTTTTTCTACTAAAATCAGGAGTCCGATCATTTCGTGAAGGTTATAAAGCCAAAAGCAGTCAATAATAAATTTTACTATCTTATAGGTTCAGAGGTATTTGAAAATATATTTTATCTTTTAAGGAAAGATACAGGACTTACTTAATATTATGAAGATAGCAGTGATAGGGACTCGTGGATTTCCCGGTGTGCAGGGTGGTGTGGAGACTCATTGTGAGAAATTATATACACATCTTGCTGAAAATGGTTGTGATATTACGGTATTTACCAGAAAGGCTTACGTCCCTCCCGACCTGCATACCTATAAAGGCATATCTTTAGTACCAATCAGTTGTCCCCAAAACAAATTTTTAGAGGCATTTATTCACACCTTTAAGGGTGTACTTAAAGCAAGAAAACTCAAGCCTGATATATTACATATACACGCTATAGGGCCATCATTTTTCACTCCTTTAGCCCGGTTTATAGGTATGAAGGTAGTAATTACTACCCAGGGTCCCGACTATAAAAGAAAGAAATGGAATTTTTTAGCTAAGATATTCCTTATGTTTTGTGAGTGGATGGGAATGACATTTGCAAATGAGGTTATAGCCGTAGCTAATAATATTTCAGAAGACATTAAAAGAAAATTTGCCAGAAATGCTTATGTTATTCCTAATGGAGTGGAGATTCCTGATCCATCAGACACAGATGATATTTTGAGAAAATTCGACTTGCAGAAGAAAAGATATATTCTTACGGTAGGGAGGTTTGTTCCAGAAAAAGGGTTTGATTATTTAATAGATGCCTTTAACAATGGAGATTTTGAGGGCTGGAAACTTGTTATAGTTGGAAGTGCTGACCATGATGATAAATATAGCATCGGTTTAAGAGAGAAGGCTAAGAAAAATAGCAACATTGTTTTAACAGGGTTTTTAACTGGCAAACCTCTACAGGAGATATACACTCATGCAGGACTTTTTGTCCTTCCGTCATATCACGAGGGGCTGCCAATAGTTTTACTTGAGGCAATGAGTTATGGATTGTCCTGTATTGCAAGTGATATATCAGCAAATAGAAATGTAGAGTTGAGTGAGGATAGATTTTTTAAGGCAGGCGATATTAAAGCGCTTACTAACAAGATGAGGGAATTTATTAACAAACCACGGGGGAATGAAGAAATAAAAAAACAGATTAGTGCAATTGCTGAAAAATATAACTGGGAGAAAATAGCAGAGAGGACACTGGAAGTGTATCGGGCTATCACTTGAGAGCCTTTAGAATCCTAAATTACAAAACTAGCAAAAAGGATTATTTTTATTTAAATTTTGTAATTATTTTTAATGGAACAAAAAAAATTCAGCGTCATTAAGTACAACCAAAAATCTTTTATATGATAAAAGAGCAAAGCAGGACATTAAAGAAATTTTTATTATCTACTGACTTGTGTATAGTAGCAGTGTCATTTTTTATAGGATATTTTATTAGGGCGAGATTTGAGAGCCTTTTACCGATTTTATCGATTAACGTTTATATTGGACTTTTACCGGTTCTACTTTTTATATGGGGAACCCTTTTGTATTACTTTGGGATGTATACAAATTTTGTTGTAAAGCGAACATCTGAGATCATTAGGATAATAATAAAAACAACAATCTTAGGTTTCGTTCTATTTGGCAGCTATGTATTCATCCTCCATTTGCAGACACAAGTTACAAGATTGATGATGGGTATTATATTCATCGTAGCTGCTGTTTTAATGAGTTTAGAAAAAATTACGCTCATATATGTTTTTAGACATGTACAGCAAATGGGCGTAAGCTTTAAAAGCATATTGTTTACCTGGAGAAGTGTTTTAGTTGTTGGAACCGGCAAACGGGCAGAAAGGTTTATTAATTTAATTAATAATAATCCGCAGTGGGCTATTAAGATTATAGGTCTTGTAGATATAGACAAGACAAAGGCGGGAAAAATAATCGGAGGATACAAAATATTGGGGTCCTTTGATGATATCCCTAATCTAATTCATAACAATATAGTGGATGAGATTGTATTTGTTGTTCCACGTTCATGGATTAACAAAGTAGAAGATATAATGAAATTTTGTGAAAACGAGGGGTTAACAATACATTTAGCAGTTGATCTTTTTGAATTTAAGGTGTTAAAGGCAAAACAAACTGATCTTGGTGGATTTCCCTTGCTTACATTCGAGGGTATTTCTCATAATTTGGGATATTTATTTATTAAAAGGATATTTGATTTTATTGTTTCTGCAATTGCACTCGTAGTATTAGCGCCATTTTTTTTAATTTTGGCTGTTATTATTAAATTAACATCAGAAGGGCCTGTTTTATTTAAACAGGTAAGGTGCAGTTTATATGGCAGGAAATTTATTTTTTATAAATTCAGAACCATGGTTAGTGAGGCTGAATCCAGACTTAAAGACATTTTAGAATATAATGAAATGAACGGCCCTGTCTTTAAAATGACAAATGACCCGAGAGTAACTAAAGTAGGAAAGTGGTTAAGAAAATATAGCTTAGATGAGTTACCGCAATTATGGAATGTATTTAAGGGGGATATGAGTTTGGTTGGCCCAAGACCACCACTGCCATCAGAAGTTGAGAAGTATGATAACTGGCAGAGGAGAAAATTGAGCATGAGGCCCGGCATAAGCTGTTTATGGCAAGTGAGCGGAAGGAGTGAAATAGCTGATTTTAATGAATGGATGGGGCTTGATTTAGAATATATTGACAATTGGTCTCTCTGGCTTGATTTTAAAATTTTGTTAAAGACTATTCCTGTTGTATTGTCTGGGAAAGGAGCGAAATAATTATATTTAAATACCCCAAAATCTTTATTTTATAAAATTTATCTTAAAAATATTAAAATATAAATAGTATACGCATGAACATACTCGGGATTTCAGCTTTTTACCACGATAGTGCAGCTTGTCTTGTTCAAGATGGCCAGATAGTGTCTGCTGCCCAAGAAGAACGTTTCACAAGGAAAAAACACGACTCTTCCTTTCCGATAAATGCTATTCGATTCTGTCTTCAAAATAGCAAATTGTCAGCTAACGACCTTGATTATGTTGCCTTTTATGATAAACCGTTTTTGAAATTTGAGCGTATATTAGAAACGTATCTTTCATATGCACCGAGAGGGATCAAGTCATTTATAAAGGCAATACCTCTCTGGATAAAACAAAAAATCTGGATGAAAGAATTGATAAAGAAAGAACTTGGATATGAGGGGAAAATTATATTTACCGAACATCACGAATCTCATGCCGCAGCAGCATTTTTCCCTTCCCCGTTTCAGGAAGCAGCTTTTCTCACTATGGATGGAGTTGGAGAATGGGCAACAACAAGCTATGGCATTGGTAAAGATAATAATATACAGATTAAGGCGGAGATTCACTTTCCTCACTCTTTAGGTCTTCTTTACTCGGCATTTACATATTATACCGGGTTTAAAGTCAATTCAGGGGAATACAAGGTAATGGGCCTGGCGCCTTATGGTGAACCAAAATACAAGGATATTATATTTTCTGAATTGATGGATTTAAAAGAAGACGGCTCCTTCAGAATGAATATGAAATATTTTAATTACTGCGCCGGTTTAACCATGACCAATGGAAAGTTTGATAAGCTATTTGACGGTCCTCCTCGAAAACCGGAATCTCCTTTGACTCAGAGGGAGATGGACATAGCCCGTTCTGTCCAGGAAGTCACCGAAGAAGTAATGCTGCGCATGGCTCGATATGTAAAAAAAGAGACCGGACAAAAAAATCTTTGCCTGGCGGGTGGTGTGGCTCTCAATTGTGTTGGCAACGGGAAAATTCTAAGGGAAGGCATTTTCGACAATATATGGATACAGCCTTCTGCTGGGGACGCGGGGAACGCTTTGGGAGTCGCTTTATTTGCCTGGTATCAGTATTTGGAGAACAACAGAATCGCTGATAACAAAAAAGACTTCCAGCAGGGTTCATACCTTGGGCCAGAGTTTAAGAATGACTATATTTCTGATTATCTGAAGAAAAATAATATCCCCTACATTGAATTAACCGATTATGAGATACCTGAAAGGATTGCTGATTTGATTGCTCAAGAAAATGTTGTCGGATGGTTTGAGGGCAGAATGGAATTTGGCCCAAGAGCTCTCGGCAGCCGCTCAATAATTGGGGACGCCCGTTCTCCTAAAATGCAGGAAGTAATGAATTTGAAGATAAAATTCCGCGAGAGCTTCCGCCCTTTTGCGCCCTCTGTAATTATAGAAAAGGTTTCTGACTATTTTGAATTGGATAGGGAAAGCCCCTACATGTTATTGGTAGCGCCTGTAAGAAAAGAGATTCGCCGGGAGATGACAGAAGAAGAGCAACAGCTCTTTGGACTTGATAAATTACATATCCGACGCTCCACAGTTCCTGCGATTACACACATAGATTATTCTGCACGTATTCAGACTGTTGATAAGGAAACGAATCCCTTGTATCACAAAATGATATCCAAATTTTATGAGAAATATGGTTGTGCTGTGATTATCAACACATCTTTTAATGTCAGAGGCGAACCAATAGTCTGTACCCCCGAGGATGCTTTCCGCTGTTTTATGCGAACTAATATGGATTATTTAATTATGGGGAATTTCTTGTTAGATAAAAAAGATCAAAAACCTCTGGAAAACGATATTGATTGGCAGAAGGAGTTTGAACTGGATTAAGATGGCAAATATTAAGCCACAGATTCACACAGATAAAAACAATGAGTTTAAATACAAAGAGGTTACAGATATAATTCTTAGAAGTTTTTATGAAATTTATAATGAACTCGGTGATGGATTCCTTGAATCTGTCTATGAAAATGCTTTATACATCGTATTAACAGAATACGGTTTATCAGTAGAAAGGCAGAAGGATATTTCTGTATTTTTTAGAGGGAATGTCATAGGAGATTTTAAGGCAGACCTGATTGTAGAGGGGAAAGTAATTGTGGAACTAAAAGCAGTTCGTGCACGTGATCCCGCTCATGAAGCTCAGTTAATCAATTACTTGAAAGCAACAAATATTGAAGTTGGATTATTATTAAATTTTGGCAGAAAACCGGAATTCAAGAGATTTGTTTTTAATAACAAAAGATTTAATAACAAAAGAAAAAATATCAGTGCTAATCAGCGTAAATCTGTGGCAGAAATTGTATTAGAAAGGAACAATGATGCTTAAGAAAGATATAAAAAATATTAAGAGTGGGAAAATTGAACTCAGGAAATTTGGTGTAACAGTTGGAATTGTATTAGGATTATTAGGAGGCTTATTTCTGT
>Ga0154761_138_pt1 | contig 14504 bp, 10 predicted proteins | sample Rifle2008BG16ft_FD_105769 | JGI IMG/M metagenome (GOLD analysis project Ga0154761, IMG submission 105769) | Candidatus Levybacteria bacterium RBG_16_35_11 | reverse complement strand
GAGAATAGGGACTGCTTGGTTACTTTCCGAAACATCTATAATTTTACCAAGCCTAATCCCGGCGGCATTAGCAAGACTTTCTGCTTTTGCTCTTGCATTGTCAACCGCTTGTTTTCTAGCCTCATCCTCTAGCTTTTTTTGCAACTCGTCGCCAAAGACAAAAGAAGCTCCTTGAATAAGATTTGCGCCATCCAAAGTTGCAGTATCAATTACTCTATTTACTTTTTCAATGGGTTTAACTTTTATTTCCAGGGTTTGATTAACTGTGTAGCCTGTAATTGTTTGTCCTCTTGAGTAATCATAGTCAGGGTTAACCGAATAATTTACGGTCTTAATGTTTTTTTCCTCAATTCCAAGTTTTTTAATATCTTCTATGATTTTACTTGCCAGCCGATTAGTTTTTGCCTGCGCATCCTCAACAGCTTGAGCTTTAGAAGTTACGCCAACCGAAACCATTGCCGTATCTGGGACGGCTGTTGCTTTTCCTTCGCCCACAACCTGAAACATATTTGTTTTAGTGGTCTGTAAACTATTTATAAAAAACGGGATAGGGCCTGATAATTTGGTATATAAAAATAAGAAGAGGAATATAAATAGTATCGTAAAGAAAGGAGTTTTTAAATCTTTCATACGCTCATACTAAACTATTATTTTTTTCCTGTCAATCAAATTATGTTTTAGGTATTAATAATTTCTGAAAAATGTTTTCTCGCCCGCCTAAGAGTAGAGTTAAGTCCTCGATGCTTATCGACATTATCTACTGGTTCTGAAACAGTCTCAATACAATAAGTTGCCCCCTTATTTGAATAGTAGCCAACCAGTAATTTTCTAACCGTTTTCGTTTGACCGCTTTTAAGAGGAACAGTTATCTGCAGTGTATGAGTAAGACCATTAATTATTTTTTCTATTTTTAATGTTTTTGATTTTTCTTTTAGATCTATTTCTTCACTGTAAATCCGGTAGGTACATCTTATCATTGGAAATTCTGTAATAATAATCTCTCTTTTCTTATCAGGCATTTCTGTTTCTTCTCCTGTTTCCTCGTTTCTTTCAAGCGGTTTAAAAATCGGTTTTCCTTTTGGGAGACTATCCAAACCATTTCTTATAGATTCGTAAAGAGCTTGAATTTTTTGACCTGCTTTAATTTGTAAACTTTCTGCGGCAGGAACAGAACTAAATTGCTCTGTGTTTGACATTGGTTTTTAGATTTTATCTTTTCTGGGCGGCTTTTACAACGTTTTTTAAAAGCATTGCAACGGTTAATGGACCCACTCCTCCGGGAACCGGAGTGTAAAAAGAAGCTACCTTTTCAACCTCTTTTTGATTATAATCAGCACTTAGCTCCCCTTTTTCATTTTTATACATCCCAACACCGATTAAGATAACTCCTTTCTTTAAATCTTTTGCATTTATAACAGGTTTTCCAACCGCAGAAATTATAATGTCAGACTCCTGAATTATTTTTTGCGGATTTTTTGTTTTCGAATCAATTACACTGTGCCTAATCCCCTTCTCTTTTAGAAATTTTAAAATTGGTTTTCCACCGGTTTCTCCCTTTCCAATTATTGTTGTTTTTTTTCTTTTAAGTAAACTTAATGCCCCAATTGAGTTTAGTATTTCATAAACGGCCTGACTCATTGGTGATTCAAAGGAGGAATCTTCTCTAAATCCGTCCACATCCTTTTCCTTTATTATTATATTTGTGACAAAATTCTCAGTTATTTGGGAAGGAAGTGGTCTTTGAATAATAATTCCGTGAACAAATTTATCGCTATTAAGCTTCTCTATTCTACTTCTTAGTATGTTCTTGGATGTTGAAGAGGCCAACCTTATAATAATTGTTTTTATACCTATTTCTTTTGCTTTTTTCTCTTTTTTTTTAACATAACTTTGAGAAATTGGATTATCCCCCATTAGTATAATTGCAAGTTTTGGACTAAGATTTCTTTTTTTAATCTCCTCTTTAAGTTCGTCTAGTATTCTTTGGGCAAATTTTACTCCGTTAATTTTCATTTTTCTATGCAAGTGGCAGAGGCAACGTGGTCAGAGGGATCTGAGAATCTCATTAAAATTACACCTTGGGTATCTCGCGATAGTCTTGGAATAGACTCCATCTCAATTTTAACAATTTGTCCCTTTTTAGATGTAATTATGGCTTCTTTACAGCCTGTTGGAATAACCTGAGCAAAAACGACCTCTCCGGTTTTCTGAGTAACTTTAGCAACTTTAACCCCTTGTCCACCCCGCTGTTGCCCTCTGAAAAGTTTTGCTGCAGTTTTTTTGCCAAGCCCGTTTTGCATTATTGTTAGAAGGTCAGACTTTTCTTTATTGTCCAAAATATCCATTCCAATAACTACGTCGTCTCCTATTATTCTAATTCCTCTAACCCCCATTGTATTTCTTCCCATAGGTCTGACACTTTTTTCCGAAAATCTAATTGCCTTACCATGTTTAGTTACCAAAAGCACATCATTGTCTCCGCGTGTTAGCTTACTCCAAACCAATTCGTCTCCTTTATCTAGCTTAATTGCTAAAATACCCGATCTTCTTATATTTTCAAAATCCGAAAGCTTCGATTTTTTAACAGTTCCTTTTCTAGTTGTCAGAAAAACATAACCTCCTTTTTCATCTTTTCGGTAACTTACAAACGACTGGACTTTTTCATTTGCCTCAATATTAAGCAAATTAACAACAGCCGTTCCCTTGCTTGTTCTTGATGATTCTGCTATTTCAAAAGCTCTAAGCTGATAAGCCTTCCCCTTATCTGTAAAGAAAAGCAGATTATCATGAGCTTGAGCATAGCGTATATGGAAAATGCTATCTTCTTCCTTAGTAGTCATTCCCTTAATCCCTTTCCCACCTCGCTGTTGAGTCCTAAAACTTGTTAAGCTCTGCCGTTTTATATAGCCAGTATTGGTAAGAGTAATAACGGTCGGTTCATTTTGAATTAAATCTTCTTCTGAAAACTCACCGACTTTACTTTTGTAAACCTTAGTCCTTCTTTCATCTCCGTACTTTTCCTTAAGCCTTGTTAACTCCCCTCTTACAACAGTTAGTATTTTTACAGGGTGTGAAAGTAAATCTTCCAAATAAGCAATTGTTTCTTTTACCATTTCATACTCGTCTTCAATTTTTTGTCTCTCAAGCGCTGCAAGACGTCTTAGCTGCATATCCAAAATTGCAGTTGCCTGAATTTCAGAGAGTTTAAATTTGTTTATTAAATTTGTTTTTGCGGCGTCTTGATCTTTGGATTCTTTAATTGTTTTAATAACAGCATCAATATTCTCAACCGCAATCTTTAATCCTTCTAAGATATGCAGTCTTGCTTTTGCCTGTTTCAGTTCAAATTCGGATCTTCTTTTAACAACTGAATAACGGTGTTTTAGATATTCCTCCAAGATTGTCTTGAGATTTAAAGTTTGAGGAGTTCCGTCAACAAGGGCAACTGTATTTGCGGAAAAGATTGTTTGAAGATTGGTGTGTTTGTAAAGGTTATTTAAAATTTTCTTAGGAGAACTGTCCCTTTTTAACTCAACAACTATTCTTATTCCGTGTCTATCCGATTCGTCCCGAAGATCTGAGATCCCTTCTATTTTTTTATCTTTTGCAAGCTCAGCAATTCTTGCAACCAAAAGCGATTTATTAACCTGATATGGAAGCTCAGTAACAATTATTGCCGATTTTCCCTGACCAATATCTTCTATTTCTGCTTTCCCCCGAATTAAAATCCTCCCCCTGCCAGTTGTATAGACATTTTTAATTTCGGAGATGTCATAAATTGAACCTGCAGTCGGAAAATCAGGGCCTTTTATAAATTCTAAAAGTTCATCAATAGAGACATTGGAGACCATCGCAGGGGCGCTTGAGCCATTTTTTTGTGCAAACTTAGTTTTTAAAATCATGTAAACTACCGCATTAATAACCTCGGTTAAATTATGGGGAGGAATTTTCGTTGCCATTCCAACTGCAATCCCCTCGGATCCCATTAAAAGAAGATTGGGAAGAAGACTTGGCAAAAAAACAGGTTCTTTTAAAGTTGCATCAAAATTTTCCAAATAATCAACAGTTTCTTTATCTAAATCCCTTAACATTTCATCCGAAATTGCCGCCATCCTTGCTTCTGTGTACCGCATGTGAGCAGGTGGATCTCCGTCCATTGAGCCGAAGTTTCCCTGCCCATCTATTAGTGGATAACGCATTGAAAAATTCTGGGCAAGCCTAACCAGTGCATCATAGATTGGAATGTCTCCATGGGGGTGGTATTTTCCCATTACTTCTCCGACAATTTTTGCAGACTTACTAAATTTTGCTAAGTGGGTTAGATTCATTTCATGCATTGCATAAAGAATACGTCTGTGAACTGGTTTTAAACCGTCTTTAACATCGGGAAGAGCACGTGAGACAATAACCGACATGGCGTAATCCAAGTACGCCTTTTTCATTTCGGAAGTTATTTCTGCTTTTTGTAATTTTCCAATATCCATAAGTGCTAAATGCTAATTTACAGGAAAGGAGCAATTAAAAGCGCAACAATATTTAGGACCTTAATCATTGGGTTAATTGCCGGTCCTGCGGTATCTTTATAAGGATCTCCTACTGTGTCGCCGGTAACCGCCGATTGGTGGGCAAAGCTTCCTTTGCCTCCAAGATTTCCTTCTTCAATATATTTTTTCGTATTGTCCCAGGCAGCACCGCCGGTGGTCATGGAAATTGCCACAAACAACCCCGTTACGATACTCCCAATTAAAAGTCCCCCAAGTGCTCTTGGCCCCAAAATAAAGCCAACCAATATTGGAGCAAAAACGGTTATTAATGTTGGCAGAATCATTTGCTTAATTGCGGCTTTAGTAACAATATCAACTGCCTTTCCATATTCAGGCTTTGCTTTGCCTGTCATTATTCCTTTTATTTCCCTAAATTGGCGTCTTACCTCATTAACAATTGAAACACTGGCTTTTCCAACTGCCTCCATTGCCAAAGCTCCAAAAAAGTAAGGGAGAGCTCCGCCAATAAATAGGCCAATTATTACCATTGGATCGGATAAAACAAAAGCTCCGCCAGTTAACCCTTTTGCCGCAAATTCCTGAATATAGCTTGCAAAAAGAACCAACGCAGCCAGTCCTGCAGAACCAATTGCATAAGCTTTAGTTACTGCCTTGGTGGTGTTGCCAACCGCATCAAGCGGGTCAGTTATGTCTCTTACTTTTTGATCTAATCCCGCCATCTCGGCAATTCCGCCGGCGTTATCGGTTATTGGTCCGAAAGCATCAATTGCAACAATAATCCCGGCAAGTGAAAGCATACTCATTGCTGCAACCGCAACTCCATAAAGACCTGCAAAAAGAAAGGCAAAGTAAATTCCACCACAAATTAGAAGAATTGGCGCCATTGTTGATTTCATTGAGTTTGCAAGACCGGCAATAATATTTGTTCCATGTCCGGTTGTTGAGGCATTGGCGATTATTTTAACGGGAGAAAACTTTTTAGAAGTAAAGTATTCGGTTATGACAACCATGCCAATCGTAACAATTAAGCCAATTATCGATGTGTAAAAAAGATTTAAAGCCGAAATTCCTAAAAGTCCATTTGGAAACATGGCTGTCGTTAAAAAGTAAAAGCCAAAAATTGAAATTACAATCGATGCTGCTAAGCCTTCATATAAGGCTCTCATTATTCCTCTTCCTCTTAACCTTACAAACCAGGTTCCGATAATGCTGGCAACAATAGAAATTCCGCCAATTGCCATTGGATAAAATAAAACCGAAGGCTCATTTGGGAAACTTAATTTTCCCAGAATCATTGCCGCAACTGCAGTTATTACATAGGTTTCAAAAAGATCTGCAGCCATTCCCGCATCATCGCCAACATTGTCCCCTACTAAATCGGCAATAACTCCGGCGTTTCTTGGGTCATCCTCGGGAATCCCCTTTTCAATTTTTCCAACCATATCTGCTCCAACATCTGCAGATTTTGTAAATATTCCCCCGCCTAACCTTGCAAAAACAGAAATTAAAGACCCTCCAAAACCAAGCGCAATTAATGGCTGAAGATTGCCGTTTGCAATTCGCTCCAAAATCCAGAAAAATCCTGAAACTGAAAGTAACGCAAACCCGGCAACCAAAAGTCCGGTAACTGCACCTCCTTTAAAAGCCAAAGAAAAAGCGGACTTTAGATCTTTTCTTGCGGCCTGAGCGGTTCGGATATTTGATCTTACCGCAACATTCATTCCCACGACCCCGGCAATACCGCTAAGAATTGCGCCTATTGCAAACCCAATTGCAGTTATCCAACCAAATGCAAAATATAAAATTATTGCAATAACTATGCCGATAATAGCAACAACCGTATATTGTCTTTTCATATAGGCAGCTGCTCCTTCGGCAATTGCGTCCGAGATAGAGTTCATCTTTGCATCGCCTTTTGGATTTTTTAAAACAGAAAAAGTTAGGAAAAGTCCATAAAGAATTGAAAGAAGACTTGCCGAAATGGCAAAAATTAACTGGTTGTTTAGTATAAAAGATAAATTCATATTAATTTAGTTATTATGAATCTCCCCTTGATTCAAGTCAATGGGATCTTCTTTTTCAAATCTTAGATTTTAAAAACAGAAAAATTAATTTTGGTTTTCAATCAACTAAATATCCAAGGTTGCACTTTTAGCATTCGATTGGATAAAGTATTTTCTAGGTGGAACCTCATCTCCCATTAACATAGTAAAAACTGCATCAGCTTCCTCTGCGTCATCTATTACTACCTGCTTTAAGCTCCTGTTTTTGGGATTCATTGTTGTTTCCCAAAGCTGGTCGGGATTCATTTCCCCCAAACCTTTATATCGTTGGGTTGCAACTCTTGCTCCATTTTCCAGTTTCTTAATGTAGTCGTCTTTCTCAGCATCTGATAAAACATAGGCGATATTCTTACCGCTTGTTATTTTATAAAGTGGTGGTTGGGCAATGTATAGGTAGCCGTTCCTAATTATTTCAGGCAAATGCCTGTAAAAGAAGGTTAAAATTAAGGTCTCTATATGCTGTCCGTCAACATCTGCGTCAGTCATTATAATAATTCGATGATACCTTAACTTTTCAAACCTTGTCTGTTCCCCGATTCCCGCGCCCAAGGCAATAATTAAATTCTTTACCTCCTCGTGTTCAATTATTTTATCAAGTCTTGCCCTTTCCGTATTTAAGATTTTTCCCTTAAGTGGAAGAATTGCCTGGAATTTTCGATCTCTCCCTTGCTTTGCGCTGCCTCCGGCTGAATCGCCTTCTACAAGGAAAAGTTCGGATATTTCCGGATTTTTTTCCTGACAGTCTGCTAATTTTCCGGGAAGAGACGATCCTTCCAACGCTCCCTTTCTAAGAATTGCCTCTTTGGCGGCTTTTGCAGCAAGTCTTGCTTTTGCTGCCAAGTATACTTTTTCCAAAATTTTTCTTCCTGTCGCCGGATTTTCCTCAAAATAGGTAGAAAGACCCTCTTTCACAATGCTATTGACTATAGGCTGAATTTCCGAATTGCCCAATTTTCCCTTAGTCTGTCCTTCAAACTGGATTTTATCCTGAGGCATTTTTACAAAAACAACTGCGGTTAACCCTTCCCTGGTATCGTCTCCAACAATTGAATCTTCATCTTCTTTAAATGAACCGATTTTTTTGCCGTAGTCATTTACGGCCCTTGTTAATGCCATTCTAAATCCGGTTAAGTGCGTTCCGCCGTTTACGGTATTAATTACGTTGACAAAACTTTCTACGTTTTCCGTATACATATTGTTGTATTGCAGAGCTGCTTCTACTTCAATCTCTTTTTCCTGTTTTTTAATAAAGATTACTTCATGCAAAGGACCTTTGTTTTCATTAAGTTTTTCAACTAACGATATTATTCCCCCTTCAAAATAATAATGAGTTTCTTTTTGACTACCTTCTCTTTGGTCAATTAAATGGAAATATAAGGTGGGAACCAGATAGGCTCTTTCTCTAATTGCTTTTTTAATCATGTCAAAATCAAAGATAATTTCTGAGAATATTTCACTATCGGGGAAAAAACTAACGGTTGTCCCCGTCTGAATTGGGAATTCCGTGATTTGTGAGTTCGCTACAGCTTTGACTGTGCTTGTAGTTTTACCTCTTTTATAGTCTTGTCTGTAGACTTTCCCACTTCTTTTTACCTCCACCCACATCCATTCAGAAAGGGCGTTTACAACCGAACTTCCTACCCCGTGCAATCCTCCGGAAATTTTATAAGCGGAACCGCCAAATTTTCCTCCGGCATGAAGCTTGGTCATGACAATTTCTAAAGCGGACTTTTTATATTGAGGCATTACATCAACCGGGATTCCTCGGCCATCATCTATAACAGTTGCTGAACCATCATTGTTTAGAAGTATCCAAACATTTTTTGCATATCCTGCCAATGCTTCATCAACTGCATTATCTATAATTTCCCGCAAAGATTCATGGAGACCAAAGATATCGGTGGAGCCAATATACATTCCGGGTCTTTTTCTAACTGGCTCTAGTCCTTCTAAAACTTGAATTTGTTTTGCTGAATAATCAGAGGATTTTTTAGTTGCTTGGGTTTTTTTTAGAGCCATAAAATACCTATTAATTTTACCAAAAAAAAGGAACTTTTACCAGTCCTAATCTGTCTATTTTAAACGAAAATTAGTTAGCAATACAACCCCGAAAATCAAAAAAAACTAAAATTTAAACCTTATTCAATCCTGAGGAGATAACCTTACGAACCTGAATTGGCAGCACATACCAGTCCCTGATTATTTTGCCATAGTGGCTTCTATTCGTGCTTTTTCTTTTTGAACTAATCCGGGTAATACTTGATATAATAGAGGCAACTCAAAAGTTGGCTTGCCTTTAATAAGAGATATCATATAATGATCTCTGGCAATGCTTTCCGTTGCCCAAATAGTCCAATTATATTGATGCTGTCTTAACCCTGCTTTAGCAAGCGTGAGCTTTTCGTTTTTGTCTGGGTCACCCACTAAATCCTCTGCCATTCTTGTCATTTCTTCAACAACCTCTCGATTTCTAATAAGAGATGCTTCTGGTGTAAGATAAACAATCATCCCAAGGTTAGATTCCGGATCTCTTAAAGTATTAGCGTCGCCAGGCTTATACTTTCCTATACTATATTCGTATCGGCTTTTAAATACTTTAAGTCGCCTTATTCTTTCTCTCTCTTCCTCTTCGTGATTTACTAATCGTTGAACTTTTTTATCAACTGCTTGAATAACTGCATCCCATTGGTCAGGCGTTAGTTCGTCTGATTCTGTCATTGCAGTTGATAGAGGCACAAACCCCACCACTGGGTCCTTTTTATCGTAGAAAATTCTTATTCCAGTTACTGGCTTATCGCGAAAACTAACATCGAAAGCTCCAAGAACATCACCTGACTGAGCATGCTCAGCAACTTCTACCGGAATAAATTTTATTTTCTCTGACATAACGAGCGAATGGTAGCAAAAAACAATGTAAAAATCAACTATAGGGCAAAAAACAACATTTTAACCCGGGGATTTTAGAATTTTTGCTACTTACTAATTTCCAAAAAGCTGCTCTTTTATTTTTACCTCATCACTTTTAGTAAGTAAATTTATTCCCTGTTTTTCTAGTTCTTTTTTAAGTTCATCTGACGCACTTTGGGATTGTTCAAATACTTCAAGAATTTTTTCCGGGATGTCATCTGCGGCAATTCTATTTATAGAAATTTTTTTACAATCATCATTAATGCAGTAATGTATAATCATTAACTCTCCCTGACGCGGTTTACCATATTTATCTATTCCCTCCTTTTTAAAAGTTATACCGATTGGTCGCATTAGGGCATGACAAGTTGCTTTTCTGTCGCCTGATTTTTTCAAATCTACATGCTTTGACCATAAACATAAAGAACAATGATTACGGTGATGTGTCCCTATATCTTCAGATGTTGCTACTAGATGATTGCAGTATTCACAGCGGAAATCACTATGTTTTTTATTCATATTGAAAAAAAGAGGTTTTCTAAAGTTAATCTTGGATTTGCATTTGAAGTTTTTAAAATCTTGTTTGCTTTTTCAAATTCTTTTAAAGTATGTAAAAGTTTTTTTGTGTCCCCTTCCCCATCTAAAATTAGTTCTCTTAAAACCAAAATTAAATTTTGTGTGAACAATGCTCCGTCCTCCTTTGTCTTTCCAAAATCTTGTGCAAGTTCTAATTTTTCTCCTGTTTGTACTTTTTGAATTTTGTTAAAAAGTTTTGTAAAGGTATTTTTTTCATCGTCAGATAACATTATAAATTTATCCAAATTCAAAACCTTACATCTTGAAATAATTGTCGGAAGAATAGGCTCTAAATCTGAGACCAGCAATATAATAATAGTATTTAAAGGGGGTTCCTCAAGCGATTTTAAAAGTGCATTTTGCGCCTCAATTGTGATTCCCAAATAAGCATCTAAGATAACTGCTTTTTTTTGACTTCTAAGAGGTTTTAAGATTAATTTTTGTTGAGCCCCTCTTACATCTCCAATCCCCATTGTCTTTTCGGGTTCAACTATAGTTATATCGAATCTGTCAATTCTTTCCCGATTGGTAATTTTTTGCCACTCTTCTGCTGCTTTATTTTTATCTTTTGAAACAATTAAAAAACTAACCATAATTATAAATCCTAAATATTTACTATTATCATTGACTTTATACCACATCTTCGCCTACTATAAAAGTAATGCCCGATATACAAGTTCAATCGGTTGGTAATCAGTCGGTGTCGGATATCCTGTTGTCCGAACATACTATAACTGCGCAACAGCATGAAGATATAAAGGTAAAAAGTGCAGCTCAAGGTATCCCCGATGTTGCCGTTTTAGAAGAATTAGGAATAGTCCCGGAAGATAAACTAGTAGAGGCAAAAGCAAGAAGCTTAGGAATTCCATTCATTTCTTTGGAAACTGCCTCCTTTTCTCCTGAGGCCTTAGGTCTTGTTCCAAAGGCGGTTGTTGAAAGGTTTCAATTAATTCCCTTCTTGTATGACGAAAAGACAAAAACCCTATCGATTGCAATGAGTAACCCCGTAGATCTGGATGCACTTGGATTTGTTCGGCAAAAAACAGGACTTACAATTAAAGCATTTGCAGCAACACCATCAGATGTTTTATCTGCAATTAATCAACAATATAGACAAGAAATAGTGGGAGAAGTTGGCGAAGCATTAAAAGAAACAGAAGAGTCTGAAGAAATAAAAACGATAGATAGCGGTAAAATCTCAGAAATAATTAAAGAAGCACCTATTGCAAAGATAGTATCAACTATTTTGGAATTCGCAGTTACCAGTAGGGCCTCTGATGTTCACATAGAGCCTCAGGAGGATAGGGTCAGAGTCAGATACAGAATCGATGGAATTTTATATGACAAACTAAGTTTGCCAAAATCGGTCCAGGAAGCAGTAATTTCGCGCATAAAAATCTTATCCGACATGAAAATAGATGAACACAGAAGCCCTCAGGATGGTAGATTTAATTTTAAAGTCGGGGATAAAGAAGTAGATTTGCGTATCTCAGTGTTACCGACGTCATTCGGGGAGAAAATTGTTATGAGGCTACTTCGAAAATCCGGAGGGGTTCCTACTCTTGCGGAGTTGGGTTTAACTGGAACCTCTTTAAAAAATCTAGAAACATCAATGCTTAGGCCTCACGGAATAATTATAGTTTGCGGACCTACAGGGTCTGGTAAAACCACTACTCTTTACTCTGTTTTGACAAAACTCAACACTACCAGAGTTAATATTTCAACGCTTGAAGATCCTGTTGAATACCAAATTGCAGGAATAAATCAGGTGCAAATTAACCCAGCTGTTGGTTTAACTTTTGCAACCGGACTAAGGTCTTTTTTAAGGCAAGACCCAAACATTATACTGGTCGGAGAAATTAGAGACCAAGAAACAACCGATTTGGCTATCCAAGCCTCATTAACAGGACATCTGGTCTTCTCTACCCTTCATACATCTAGTGCTTCAGGTGCCCTGCCAAGATTAACCGATTTAGGAGCGGAAACATTTCTCTTGGCCTCAACAATGACAGCCATACTTGCTCAAAGAATTGTTAGGAAAATTTGCCAGCGTTGCAAAGAACAATACGTTCCGGTTGCGCAAATAACAGAAGAAATGAAGCAGATTTTAGGAAAGCTTTATCCGTCCCAAAATGGAGCTACCATAAAACTTTGGAAAGGAAAAGGTTGCGATGAATGTGGAGGAACAGGGTACTTGGGAAGAGTTGGTATTTTTGAATGTCTTCCCGTAACTGAAAAAATTGCACAACTTGTTTTGGAGAAAGCAGATTCTGGAACAATTGAAAAGCAAGCAATATTAGAGGGAATGATAACAATGAAACAGGATGGATATATAAAGGTGTTGCAGGGAATAACGACAATAGAAGAAGTGCTAAGAGTGGCACAGGAATAATAAAATTTATTATTTAAGCATGGCTATACAAGAGCTTTTGGAAATTACGGTAAAAAATAACGCATCTGATTTACATCTAATGCCTGGTATTCTTCCGGCAATTAGAGTTGATGGAGGGCTAATCTATCTAAATCAATACCAGCCCTTAAGCAAAGAAGATATCGAAACAATGGTATTTTCGCTCTTAAGCCCTGAGCAAAAAGAGCTATTTTTAACCAACAAAGAATTGGATTTCTCATTTGGGATAGGCGGAGGAGCTTACGGCAACGAGGGAAGATTTAGGACAAACATTTACCATCAACGAGGAGTGGTTACCGCAGCTTTTAGATTTCTACCTCCTAATGTCCGAAACATTGAGGAGTTACATTTACCTAAAGTTTGCCACAAATTCGCCGATTTAAAACAGGGATTTGTCTTAGTCACTGGACCAACCGGACATGGTAAATCTACAACATTGGCGGCAATTATAAACGAAATTAATCAAAAAAGAGCAGCCCATATCCTAACAATAGAGGATCCTATTGAGTACATCTATCCTTCTGGTAAAAGCGTTATCTCCCAACGTGAAATGGATTTAGACACCCACTCGTGGTCTATGGCCTTGCGCTCTGCTCTTCGAGAAGACCCAGACGTTGTTTTAGTTGGGGAAATGAGGGATCCAGAAACGATTGCAGCGGCAATAACTATTGCCGAAACAGGGCATTTAGTATTTTCCACCCTGCACACAAATTCGGCCTCTCAAACAATAGATAGAATTATCGATGCTTTTTCCCCTTCACAACAAGGACAGATCAAGGTGCAGCTTGCGGCAACTTTAAAAGGGATAATATCGCAGAGACTTCTTCCTCAAATAAATGGAGGAAGGATTCCGGCGGTTGAAGTTTTAATTGGAACTACTGCTGTCTCGACTAATATAAGAGAGGGAAAAACTCACCTTATTGATTCGGTTATACAAACTTCGCAAGACGCAGGAATGATTACACTTGAATCATCACTCTCCACACTTGTTTTATCGGGACAAATAAGTCTTGAAACCGCAAAAGGCTACGCACTGCGTCCGGAAGAGTTAATGAGAATGATTGGCTAAGTTATGAAATTACATTATAAAGCGGCGACAAAAGAAGGAAAGATAATAAGAGGGATTTTGGATGCAAAAGATGTAAATGAGGCAGCATTGTATCTTCGCAGTAAAGATTACTTACCTATTCAAATAAAAAAGCAGGAAGCAGATTTAAAATTACTTAACATAATCGGATTTAGAAAAATAAAAACAAATGAAATTGTAGTTTTTACCAGGCAAATGTCTTCAATGCTTTCATCTGGCCTTACGCTTATACGCTGTTTGCAGCTATTTAGAGATCAAGCTCAAAATCCAAGAATGGCAGAGGTAATCGGAGGGGTTATAAGCGACGTAGAAGAAGGAAAAAATCTTTCCTTAGCAATTTCAAAATATCCCGATGTTTTTTCCCCGATTTACGTCTCATTGATAAAAGCCGGGGAGTCATCGGGGTTATTGGATAAGGTTTTGCAAAGGCTTGCGGATAATTTAGAAAAACAAGCAAAGCTTCGCTCCACAATAAAAGGAGCAATGATGTACCCAATTATTATTGTTTCACTTATGATTGTTGTTGTTTTTGTAATGATGATTTTTGTAATTCCCCAGCTTACAGGACTTTATACAAATCTTAATATTCCACTTCCTGTTCCCACCCAAATTGTTATTGGAATATCGAGTTTTGTTCAATTATTTTGGCCGATAATTATTGGAGGTTTTTTTCTTTTTTTTATTCTATATAAAAAATGGAGTAAAACCGAAAAGGGTAAATCAGTAATCGATGCTTTAATTTTAAAAATGCCGATATTTGGAAAACTTACCAAAGAAACAATCCTTACAGAATTTTCAAGGACTTTTGGTCTTTTGGTCGGCACAGGAACTTTAATTGTTGAAGCACTTCTCCAGACATCTGATACAACTGGTAATATTTATTACAGAACAGCTATAAGAGGAGTTGCCAGACAGGTTGAGAAAGGTATTCCATTGGGAGAAGCAATGGTAGCCTA
>Ga0154761_130_pt1 | contig 15916 bp, 20 predicted proteins | sample Rifle2008BG16ft_FD_105769 | JGI IMG/M metagenome (GOLD analysis project Ga0154761, IMG submission 105769) | Candidatus Levybacteria bacterium RBG_16_35_11 | reverse complement strand
GTGGGGAAAACAATAATCCTTGAACCTGAGAAAAATTTAATTTTACTATGAGCAATAAAGTTAGAAATTTTCGACTAATTATCCTTCTAATAATTTGTTTTTTAGCAGGTTATTATTTTGGCGTAACAAAAATTTCATACGATTGGAAAAATTACAAACCTCAAATTTCAGTTGCAAGTAAAGAACCTCCATCGGGAGTGATGAGTGTTGACTTTGCTCCCTTTTGGGTAGTTTGGCAAAAATTGCAAACTGACTATTACGACAAAACAAAATTAGATCCTCAAAAAATGCTAAATGGAGCAATCAACGGAATGATTCAAACACTGGGTGATCCTTTTACTGTTTACCTTCCTCCTGTCCAAAATGACAGTTTTAAACAGGGGTTGGCAGGGCAATTTTCCGGAATTGGGGCAGAGCTTGGCATGAAAGGAAGCTCAATTATTGTTATTGCTCCTATTTCAGGAAGTCCGGCTGAAAAATCCGGAGTTAGAGCAGGAGATACAATTTTAAAGGTAGACGGGAATTCAACAGCCGGTTGGACACTTCCACAAGCTGTTGAAAAAATAAGAGGTCCAAAAGGCACTCAGGTTAAACTAACGGTAATTCATAAAGATACCAATTCCCAAACAGACATAAACATAACCCGTGACGTTATTACTGTTAAAAGCGTAGACGGTTGGGTTAAGAAAGTAAAAGATATAGAACCTCTTTCTTTAAACAAAGGAAAAAATCCAAATATCAAAAAAATCTTGGAAGATAAAAATTTAGCTGACTACGAAATTGCCTACGTTAGGCTATCTCAGTTTGGAGACAACACCAACAAAGATTGGACAAATCTTATTAATACTCTTAATTTAAAAATTAGAGAAAGCAATAATTTTAAAGGAATAATTTTAGATCTTAGAAATAATCCCGGAGGATATTTATCCGATGCAGTCTTTATCTCCTCTGAATTTTTACCAACAGGTTCAAAAGTGGTTTCAGAGGAAAGTGGAATTGAAAATAAAACTTTGTCAGTGGAGCGGACTGGGCTTTTAACAGATAAGCCTTTAGTTATCTTGGTTAATAAAGGAAGCGCATCTGCCAGTGAAATTGTCGCAGGAGCGCTCAGGGACAATAAAAAAACTAAATTAATTGGAGAAACAACGTTTGGAAAAGGGACAATACAGCAGGCAGAAGATTTGGGAAACGGTTCTGGGCTTCATGTAACAATTGCAAAATGGCTAACCCCCTCGGGCCTTTGGGTAAATGGGGTAGGACTAAAGCCGGATATTTCGGTCAATCTTGATTCAAAAGACCCAAGTCGCGACACTCAGCTTGAAAAAGCGGTTGAAGAACTGCTAAAATAGATCCTCGCTATGAAAAAACTAATTATCCTTTTGGTTATTTTAATAGTGTTCTATTTCCTTTGGAATGCTGCCTCTATTTATTTTCCCCAATATTTCCCAGCCTTAACCAATATTCCTTTGCAAAAACAAACCGTCAAAGTTGTAACAGAAGAAGATGTAACTATTAACGCTGTTAAAGAGGTAGGTCCTTCGGTTGTAACCGTAATTGAAGAGTCTACTTCGGCAGGAGGCGCAATTAGAATTGGTCCTTTCCAAATTTTCAATCTTCCCAACCAGAATCAAGAGCCGGAAAGCCGAAGTATTGGATCAGGCTTTATTGTCCAATCAGACGGTTTAATAGTAACAAACAAACACGTAGTCTCAGACATAGGGACAAAATATCAAATATCAACCAGCAATAATAAAACTTATGATGTCAAAAATATCTACAGGGATCCGCTTAATGATATCGCAATTTTAAAAATAGACCCCTCGGATAATAAAGGAAATACACTAAGATCGGTTGTAATGGGGGATTCCTCAAAACTTCAGGTTGGTCAATTTGTGGTTGCGATTGGAACTGCTCTTGGAGAATTCAAAAACACTGTTACAACCGGAGTAATATCAGGGTTAGGACGGGGGATTACCGCAGGAGATATTTATCAAGGATATGCGGAAAAATTAGACAATGTCATTCAAACAGATGCGGCAATAAACCCGGGAAATTCGGGAGGACCGCTTGTTAACTCAGTAGGGGAGGTAATTGGAATCAACACAGCCATTGCCCAGGGTGGACAAAACATCGGTTTTGCGCTGCCAATAAATGCTGTTAAAGAATCACTTAATAATTTTAATAAAGGCGGACAATTCAACCGCCCTTACCTTGGTGTTTCATATAATATGATTACAAAAGAAGTTGCTATCCAAAATAATGTTGTAGAGGGCGCTTACGTTGGCTCAATTGTTAAAGACTCACCGGCAGAAAAGGCGGGGATTCAAACAGGAGATATTATTACCAAGTTTAATGGGAAAAACGTTACAGGTAAAGGTGAACTTGCAACACTTATAGCCGAAAAAAAGCCCGGGGATAAGGTAGGAATTACAGTATGGAGAGATGGGGAAACCCAGAATTTATCAGCCACTCTTACAACCGCCCCAAGCCAATAACTCCGTAAATTAATTTATTGTATACTTAATAAATGATTAAAAAAGACATATCCTTAAAAGACTATTCTAATTATAAAATTGGTGGTTTAGCCTCTTATTTCTTAGAGGTTTTATCGATTAATGATTTAGTAACAGGGTTAAAAGAGTGGAAAGAAATGAAAATCTCTAATCTAAACCCTCCTTTTGTTTTGGCGGCCGGAACAAAAGTCTTAATAGACGATAAAGACTACAATGGTCTAATTATTCACAATAAAATTTCAGGAATAGAGAGAGATGGGAATACGATTAAATCAGGCTCAGGGGTAAAAACAAGTGATTTGTTAAATTTTTGTATGCAAAACTCACTGTCTGGATTGGAATGGGGAGCAGGTCTTCCTGGAACAATCGGTGGAGCGGTTAGGGGGAATGCCGGAGCATTTAAAGGTGAAACCAAAGATATTGTTTTAAATGTTTCAAGTTTAAATTTTAGTACCCTAAAAACCTCTGTTTGGTCAAATAAAGAATGTAAATTCGACTACAGAGATAGTATTTTTAAAAGTGGAGAAGGAAAAAACGAGATAATAACTGAAGTTTTATTAAAATTCACGGTTGGCAATCAAAATGAAATAAAAAATAAAGTGGAAAAATTAGTAAATATCAGAGAAACAAAACATCCAATGGGATATCCGTCTCTTGGTAGCACCTTTAAAAATATTCCCTGCGATACTTTGCCGGAAAAATTAAATGAAGAGCTAAAAGATTGTATTAAAACCGATCCCTTTCCGTTGATTTCCGTAGTTAAATTATTATCTTTGTCAGGTCTAAAGGGAGCAAGAATCGGTGGGGCACAGATTTCTGAAAAACAGCCCAATTTTATTATAAATTTGGGTAATGCTTCGTCTAATGATGTTAAAGCGCTAATTAAACTGGCAAAAGAGAGAGTAATGCATAAATTCGGAATTAAAATAGAGGAAGAAATAGTATATTTAGGTTAGGAGGTGATTCAAATGGCAGATAAGAAAAAAGAAGAACAACAGCAGGGACAGCAGCAAGGAATGAATGTTAATGTAAATTTGGACACTACTCCGATTTTTTACACTGACAATGTCTATATCTCGGCAAATCCGGACGGTGTAGTTTTTGATGTAATGCAAAGGCTTGGAAGCACAAATCAGGTAAGAATAGTTTCAAGAGTTGGAATGAGTAGGGAACACGCAAAAAAATTTGTAATTGAGCTTTCGAAGCTTTTAGAGATAACTGAAGGCCAAGCAAAAACCAACAACTAAACGAACTTTCCCACTAGTCTCTTTGGGCGAGGTTGATAAAGCTTATTTTATGCAGTCTTTCTTTCTATGAACCTTGATATCAATCTTCGACTTCTGGAAGAAAGAGAAACTCCTATTAGTTTATTTGCATTGGATATCACCCTTTTTTTAATCGGATCTGAACGATCTCCTATGTCAAGTTCCCATTTTTGAGTAAGATAATTGTAATACTCAATAGGTCCCCCCTTTATAGTGGCCCTTTGCAGGGGTTTTGTAAATGCTCCACCGCTGTGGAATTCAAGTTGCTCTATACATGAAGTTGGTACAATATCCTCTTCCCTTAAAAAGGTGGAGGCGTATTCAGGAAGTGACCAAGCGTAGTCAAAAAAATAGATATGTTCATTATCATTGTTTAGCATAAAAGTTATATAGTAATTTCCTCCTCCGCTTTTTTTTCCTTCACGGATATGACCATATTGGATTGATGGGAAAGGATTTTTAAACTTCTGATCTCCCTTTTTAGAAAATTCATCGAAATAGCCTCCTCTAGGAGTATCCCTAGAAACCTCTAAAAAATAGTCTATATATGCTTGAGATAATCTATCTTGTAGTAATTCATCAACTGTAACATCTTCTCTTAAAAGCTTTAGAAGGGGCCTTGCATGGTAGCCAAAAGCAAGTACTTTATCTGATAACTTTTCTGCTTCTACTAATCCCTCTTGGGGAGTAAAGCTGGAAGGCTTTTCCGATAGCGTCATTTGGGATATTATAGGATAAAATATCAGAAAGTCAAGCATAGTGTCTCTTTTAATCGAAGCATTGACGCTTCCATTTTAAAAATTGTATAAATAGTTGTGGCCAATATTTTCTTTGAAATCACAATTGTAATTGTACTCGCATCCTTAGTTGCTCTCATATTTAGACTTTTAAAACAGCCGGAAATATTAGCTTATATCCTAACTGGAATACTTATTGGTCCTTTGGGACTTTTTCAACTTGGTAATATTGATATTTTTAAGGGGATGGCAGAAGTCGGAATTACGCTTCTTTTGTTTATGATCGGGCTTGAAATTAAAGTAACCGATCTTTCCTCTGCAAAAAGCACTCTTATTGTCGGTCCGGCGCAGATATTTTTCTCCTTTATAATTGCTTATTTAATAACACTGGCCTTTGGCTTTCCCATAATTTATGGGCTATATATTAGCCTTGCTTTAACATTCTCAAGCACAATTATAGTTGTTAAGCTTCTCTCCGATAGAAGAGAGTTACATAGTCTTTACGGCAAAATGTCAATTGGAATTTTGCTAACTCAGGACTTTGTCGCAATCCTTTTTTTGATTTTTTTGACTGGACTTTCCGCAAATACGGGAGGAATAGATACCTTAACTAATCTTGGAATAATTCTTATTAAAGCAGTTGTTATTTTTGCAGCCGTTATTTATCTTTCTCAAAAGATCTTCCCAAAAATTTTTGATTATTTGGCAAAGTCTTCGGAGCTTTTGTTTTTAATAAGCCTTGCTTGGGTATTTGGCTTTGCAGCCTTGGTGAGCTCTCCATATATTGGGTTTTCTATAGAAATAGGTGGATTTTTGGCTGGTCTTGCCCTTGCTAACTCCCTTGCTAATTATCAAATTATTGCTAAAGCAAAAATCCTTAGAGATTTTTTTATAGTTATTTTCTTTGTGCTTTTGGGAATGCAAATGACAGTTACAAATCTCTCTTCAGTAATTATTCCCGCAATTATTCTTTCAGCCTTCGTTTTAATTGGAAAACCTTTAGTTACAATGCTTATAATGGGGGATTTAGGTTATAAAAAAAGAACGTCTTTCCTAACCGGTCTTTCGCTTTCGCAGGTCTCGGAGTTTTCTTTAATAGTTGTTTTTCTTGGCAATAAACTTGGTCAAATTTCCAATGAGGTTGTTTCGCTTGTTATTTTTGTTAGCATAGTTACTTTTGGATTATCCACTTATCTTTTCTCCCATTCCAAGAAAATTTATTTGGTTTCCAGCAAAATGCTAAAGTTTTTGGAAGACAAAGAAGGAAAAAAAGAGGACATTATCGAAGATGATGGCTTTGAAGATTTAAAAAATCACATAATTTTAGTGGGAGGAGATCAAATGGGACTGACAATTCTTGAGGCGCTTGAAGGCTGTGACTCGGACGTAGTTGTTATAGATTTTGACCCAAACATCGTCCAAAAACTTAAAGATAAAAAAATTCATAAGCTTTTTGGTGACATTACCGATTTGGAAATTCAACAAAGAGCAAAACTGGATAGGGCAAAATTGGTTATTTCCACAGTCCCGGACTTAGAGGACAATTTATTACTTTTAAAACAGCTTCATCGCGAAAACAGAAAAGCAAAAGTAGTTGCTTTGGCAATGGAAAGACACGAAGCAAAAACCTTATATAAGGCAGGGGCAGATTATGTTGTGCTTCCTTATCTTGCCGGAGGAAGGCAGGTAGCAAAGTTTTTAGACGAGGACCATTTGGGGAAAATCGAATCTTTAAGAACAAAAGACAAAGAATATCTAAATTAGCAATTGACAAAAAAATACCCATAAGTGATAATATTTTTTTGTCAATTATGGGAAAAGAGCAAAGAAGACCCTCAGAACCATCAACTGAAGCAAGCGAAGTAGAACCAAAGAATTTGATGCTTTTTCGGGAAACAAGCCCCTATGATCTGGCAAGATTAATCGGTGGGCACGTTGTTATAGAAAATGGTTTTGTAACTAAAATTGAAGATTTTAAAAACGGATGGGAAATAGACTATCCTTCTGATCCAAAAAAAAAGCCAGAGTTTCGCATCTATCATAAAGACGACTGGGAAGAGCCCAACTTAGAAAAGGCAACATTTACGGTTGTCAAAGACAGAGTAATATTCTTAATTCCGGACGATGTCCCCGATATGGTTGTTTATGATTATGTTTCATTTGTTCCTGGAAGAAAACCAAGAATTTTCAACTGTAGTCCGGTTAGGGAATTAATGATACCGGTTGGAGTAAGAAAAATGGCACAACAGGCAAAAGAAATGTTAAGAAGCTCTCCTGAATGGGAAGAACAGTGGGTAAGATGGACAAATGATGAAGCAAAACCGCCGATAATCCTTCCGAGATGAAAAAGTCCACAAAAAAATAGCAGAATGTTTAAGAATCATCCTTTCGAACAATTCCTCTGCACCCTGCCACCGCCTATTCTATTACCGTATATATAATTTGTCAAGACGGTCTTTCTAGATCAAATTACTAACAAATTAAGTCAATTTTATTTATTCTCATTTCCTGCTCTCGGTATTAAAAGTTTATCAGTTGACAAAAAGCAGTCATAATGTTATTTTTAGTACACATTAACAAGACAATTTTATTTTATGCTGTCAAAAACAGAAGAAGAACCACTCACTACAAAAACAGAAACTAGACCGCTATTATATCCTTTTGAAGATTTAACCAGCGAACAACTTGCAAAATATTCCGGTGGAAAAATTAATAGGGAAGGAAATATTGAATATCCTGGTGCAATCCTATTTTTAAGATCTGGAGAAAAGGGAGCTTCTTTTATACGTTATAAAGGATGGAAAAAAGAAGGTGGAATTATTGTAAACACCTCTGAAGATTACCCCTGTGAGGAATCAATAGTAATTGTTAGGGAAAAAGAAACAGTAGACATTGTTTCTGTACCGCTTAATATATATCCGAATTTGGTTCAGTATTTTACCTTGAATTCAATTAACCCAATGCCAAATACGAAAAAAAGGGAAGACACAGATATGGAGATTAAACAAGCATTGGATCTTATCGATATTAAACTTAAATTAGGATTTTAATTTTCTTTCTCCAGTTGTTTCATGTCTTCTTCGACTTGCTGTAAGTTTCCATCCAGCAAAGAGGGGAGATTATGCCAACTTTTATTAATCCTATGATCTGTTAAGCGGTTTTGCGGAAAGTTATATGTTCTTATCTTTTCTGCTCTCATTCCACGTCCTACCTGGGTAGAGCGGAGGGAAGAAATCTGCTCCTGTTGTTTTTCCATTTCCAGCTCCCACAGTTTTGCTCTTAACATTTCCATGGCAAGTTCTCGGTTTTGCGCTTGAAATCTTTGAGTTTGACAGGAAACAATAATTCCGGTTGGCGTATGCTTTAATCGGACAGCTGTTGACACCTTGTTTACATTTTGTCCGCCGTGTCCGCCCGATCTAAATGCCTCAAATTCAATATCATCAGAACTAATATGCATGTCTATATCTTCAAGCTCGGGTAAAATATAAACTGTTGCAGTTGAAGTATGGATTCTTCCTCTTTTTTCCGTTTCAGGGATTCTCTGAACCCTATGAACCCCTGCTTCGTATTTGAAAGTTCCAAAAACGTCCTTTCCGGTTATTAAAATCACGTTTTCATCTAGTTTTTCAATTTTAAATCCCTTAAGAGCGGCAAATCGGCAGTACATTCGTGATAGTTCATCCGCCCAGATTTTTGCTTCCTCTCCACCAGCCGCGCCTTTAACTTCTAAAATTGCATTTCTTTGGTCATAAGACGCAACATCTTCTAATGTTTTTCCACCATTTAAACTTTCTTCTAGAGCTTTTTTTTGTTCATTTAGTTGTTTTAGTTCTTCCTTTGCAAGTTCGGACAAAGAAGGATCAGAGAGAAGGGAATTAGCTTCTTCAATTTTTTGCTCTATTTCACGAAGTTGTATTAATCTGTAATCTTCCATCTACCTCATTGAATTAAGCATTTCGCGAAGTGTTTTTGGGGCATCGCTTACCTTTTTCTTTTCTTCCTTTTTTGCTTTTACGACTTGCTGATGTTCTGTTGCAACTTTTCGTTTCTTTTCAAACCTATCAATTCTATTTGCTGTGTCTACAAATCTTTGTTCTCCGGTGTAAAAAGGATGGCATTTACTGCAAAGTTCCACGTGAATCTCATCGCGGGTTGAGCCCACGTTAAACCTGTTTCCACAAACGCAGACAACCTGCGCTTTATCATTGTATGAAGGATGAATAGCCTGTTTCATAACCATTAAATTATACCTGAAAGCATGAAGCAAAACAAGTTACTTACTGATTATGGTATAATATTTTCATGAAAAGTAAGGTTTATGATTTATCAAAAACACTACAGAAATATTCAGATGTTTGGGTTGCCTTAGAGCCAAAAACTTTAAAAATTGTTGCAACAGGTAAAGATACTAAAGTAGTTCTGGAAATCGCGAAAAAGAGAAAAATTTCGCATCCCATCTTAACTCGTGTTCCTGAGAACTACGGAACTTATATCTTATAAGAAATAATGAACTTCAAGTATCGCAAATTTCCTCTTGACCCGAAAAATTGCCCAAATCTCAATAGAAAATGCGCGCTACGACCAGTTATTCAGATTGATTTTGATTCTCCAAATGGCGGTTTTGGATATTTTGTATTAATAGATTCCGGAGCGGATTATTGTGTGTTTCATGGAGGAATAGGAGACAGACTGGGGTTAAAAGTAAAAGAGGGTAAGGAAGTTATATTCTATGGAACCTCTGGAGAATCCCAAAAAGCATATTTTCATAATGTTACTTTTAAAATAGGAGGAAATAAACATAAGGCAGATATTGGGTTTAGCTATGAGATGAATAAACTTCCATATGGTATTTTAGGACAAGTGGGATTTTTCGATAAATGGAATATCAAATTCGAGCTAAGTAAGGAAAATATCGAGATTAAAGAAAATTTAGTAAGAAAATAAACTTATGGCGAAGATTAGGGTAGGGTAGTTTTTGGCAGGCGGAGAGATCTTAATTCTAGTTCATCTAAACTGAGGCTCTAGTCCAATGAAATTTCCTTTTTCATCTAACAATCTATAAACAAAAAAATGTAAGTGAGGTTCGGTCATCCACCCAGAATTTCCTGTTTCGGCTATCTGTTGTCCCGCCTTAACTTTATCCCCTTGTTTCACTTTTGCAGAACCTTTAGCTAGATGAATAACTTCGGAACGTTCACCACTTGGATGAATAAGGGCAATATAATTTCCGAAAGTAGCATTTTCTTTAGTCGGGCCATATTTATCATTTGAATCTTCAACTTCAAACACCTCACCTTCAAGAGGAGCTAAAACAGGAGTTCCTAAAGGCATACAAAAATCTATAGCTCCTCTAAATGAACCGGAATGAGCAGGACTATCAGTTTCAACTGCAGTAACTGCCGTATTAGTTGGGAAAGGTTTTATATAAATATTTTTACTTTTTTCTAATGGTGGTAAATTAATTGCCTCTGTTCTTTGCTCGGCCATTTACGCATTATATCATGTGATTATATTACTTAATGGATAGTAATTATTTCTCTACGTTTGATATAATCCAAACATGAAGAAGGGGATTGACTTCATAGGAGTTTCGGTTGGAGCTTTAATTGTTAATGATGAAAGGAAAATTCTTTTAACTAAAAGAAGTAAAAACGCTCGAAATGCAAGAAATCATTGGGAAGCGCCTGGGGGAGCTGTGCATTTTTGGGAAAAAAGAGAAGATGCAATAAAAAGAGAAATAAAAGAAGAATTAGGAATAGAGATAGAAATTAGTGGGGTTTTGCAGGTTGCTGATGAAATTTTGCCAAAAGATAAACAACATTGGTTGGCAACAACTTATTTGGCAAAAATAAAAAGGGGAACGCCAAAAATTATGGAACCCGAAAAATGCGACGAAATTGGTTGGTTTTTTCTAAATAATCTTCCCAAACCAATTTCTTACATAACATACTTAGACCTAAAAGAATATAAAAAGAGGCTAAGAAATCGGAGATAGTTTTTTAATTACCTTTTCAATTGTTATTTCCTCCTGTATCCTTTTTTTCATATTCCGTAAAATTAATTTTTCCCCGCTTAAAATTATTACATAAGGAATTTGTTTTTTATCGGCATATTTTAATTGCTTTTCCAGATCTTTTTCTTCAGGATAAACCTGAGTATTAATTCCTGCATCTCTAAATTTTCTGGCTATTTCCAAAGCCTCTTGTGAATATGTAACCAAAACTTTTATGATTTCTAAATCGGTTGGGAATAAACCCAAATCATCCATAGCGTCAATTATTCTGTCGAAACCAAAGGAAAATCCAACCGCTGGAATATCAATGCCTGTAAAAAGAGAGATTAATTTATTATATCTTCCGCCTCCACCAAGCGATCCGCCCGAATAATTTTCCGCCTCCGCCTCCATAATTATGCCGGTATAATAATCAAGCCCGCGGGCTAAAGTTTGGGTGAATATAATCTCCTTTTCAAAACCGGAGGATTTTGCAAGTTCGAGAACCTTTTTTACTCTCTCGGTGGGCTTATTGTTTTTTGTCTTTTCAAGCAGATTTTCTTTAAATCCTTTTAATTTAAGCTCTTTTTTTACTCCGTTTTCTCCAATTTTTTTAAGTTTATCGATTATTGCAAGTGCTTCTGTTGGAATATCAGCAAAGGAAACGCGGTCATTAATTAAAATTTTAATATTTTTAAAGCCTAATTTTCTATAGACGTTTGTCGCAATTTCCAAAAGTTCGAAATCCGAAATTGGGGAATCGACTCCAACAATGTCTATATCACATTGCGTAAACTCTCTGTATCTGCCTTTCTGGGTGTTTTCTGCTCGCCAAGCTTCCTGAATTTGGTATCTCTTGAGGGGAAGAGGAATATCGTTTTGATATTGAGAGATAAATCGAGCAAGTGGAACGGTCTGATCAAATTTTAAGGCAACTTTACGTCCGCCTTTATCGATAAATCTATACATTAATTTTTCACCTTCACCTCCATACTTTCCAGCTAAAATCTCCTCATACTCCAAGGCAGGAGTTTCAATTGGCTCAAAGCCATAAGATTCAAACACCCGCTTTAGGGTGTTTATAACATATTCACGTTTTTTTACCTCTTTTGGTAAGAAATCCCTGAATCCCTTCAGAGTTTGGGCTTTTATCATATCCTATATAATATCATATTTTGGGTAATTAATCAGAATTTTGGGAGCCTATAAATATGTGACCAACGTTTCTTATAACAAGGGTGATTATACCAATAACCGGAATTGCCAAGATCGCACCCATAATTCCGGCGATTCTAAGGCCCAAAACAAAGGAAAGCAAAACAACAACTGGATGGATTTTGAATGTTTTTCCCAAAAATCTTGGTCCCCAAATATTAAAAATAAACTGCTGGGCGACTAGAAGGATAATAAAAATAATTAGTGCTTTGAAAGGATCAACTATAAAACCTATAAAAATTGGTGGAAGAATTCCAAAAATCGGTCCAAGCATCGGAATCATTGCCAAACCTCCCGATAAAAGCGCGGTTGATGCGGCAAAATCAACAAACATTACCTGCAGCAGTATCCAGACAACAATTCCGTAAACAACCCCGAATAAAACCTGAACTCGAATAAAATTAGCAAAACATGAGTTGACGATCTCATTGATTGCTTTTATGTTTTTGCGCCATTTTGTCGGGGTTAAGCTTATAAGCTCGTTGTAGATTTTATCTCCATCTACAATAAAATAAAAAGACAAAATAACGGCAATTAAAGCCGAGAAAAGAAAATTAGCAACCGAAGGAATATAGTTTATGGCAAAATCCAGCGAAGAAATAAGATAAGCATTCCATTTCCGGACATAAGAAGGAGCATCTTGCAAATATTTGGGAATAACCTTTGACAATGCCTCAAACTGAAAACTTATTTGGGGAACAAAAAGAAAAATTACCAAAACAAAAAGCGCTACCAAAAGCCCAAAAGTCAAAAGAGCAGAAATAGGTTTTGAAAGTTTTGTAATACGGGCAATAAAATTAACAAACGGTTCCAGAATAAAGCTTAAAAGCCAGGCTACAATTACGGTGATTATAATGTCTGAAAATAACCCCAAAACTCCCCAAACAAATTGGGCCAAATAAATTAAAACAGCAATAGAAAGAAGAATAGTTAAAAACTTAAATGAAGAAAACTCTTTTTTTAAATCCTCAAGCATACTATTAGTGTATAGACATTTTTGCAAGAATTCAATAATCTTTAATTAGAGAAAGGTTAATTTTCAATCAGAAGTAGCTTTTTTGGGGATTTAGATAAAGTCTCAATTCCTTTTTCAGCTATCAAAATATCATCTTCAATCCTTACTCCGAAATTTCTTAGGTAAATTGCTGGTTCAATTGTAAAAACCATTCCAGGTTTTAAGAAAAACTTTGATTTCGGGGAAAGACGGGGACCTTGATGAACACTTCTTCCAATGGCATGTCCTAATCCATGAGGAATGTTGGGAAAACCCTGTTTTTGGATATAGTCTCTTGCAATTTTATCAACATCAAACCCCCTGCATAATTCTTGATTCATAATTGATGATTTAAGATACTTTAGTGCTTTTTCCTGGGCTTTAAGGACTGTCTGGTAGACTTTTTTCTGCTCATCTGTGGCTTTTCCAAAAAAAACCGTTCTCGTAATATCTGAACAAACCCCGTTTACCTTAGCTCCAAAATCAAGCATAATCACGTCACTTAATTTTAGTTTTTGATTTGTAACCTTATGATGAACTTCCGAAGAATTTTTGCCAAACGCAACAATTGTTCTAAAGGAAATTCCACCGCTTTTTTTTCTTAAGAATTTTGAGAGAATTTTTGCTAACTCTTTTTCCGATATTCCTATTTTTATTTTTTTTAAAATAAAATTAAAAGCTAAATCGGAAATTCTGCAGGCCTTTTTTATATCTTCTATTTCCCTTGAGGATCGTATGAAAGATTTTCTCACAATTACTCTGTTATCGGTTGGATTTTTAACCCAGAGCCAGTAGAAGGAGGAATAGTTACTGAATTGTCCAAGATATTAGGCTTTGAAATTATTTTAGGGTTTTTGGGAATATTGGGAAAGATAATTATTCTTTGCGCTAAAATCATTTCCTTGTCAGTTGAATCCGGATATCCGATAGCGACAATTGTCACCTCTTGTGTAATTTTTGAAAAGCCTGACAAGCTTAATTCATCTTCTAAGTAAGAGTAAGTTCTGGTAATATCTTGGACGTCTATTTTGACACGGTCTTTTTCCGTTAATATATAAAGTTGGAAATTCTCCTTGTCAATTTCTGAAACTTGTCCCGAAACAACTGTTGGTAAGGTTAGGGTAGATATATCTCTTGCCAAAAGCCTTCTTGAGTCCTTATTGTATAATCCCAATACTCCCAAAACCATGCCTTTTTCAATATCTGAGATTCCAAAAGATTTAGAGGATGAGGAGAATTCTGTTAATTCGTCAACATCAACAAATCTTGTATTTCCAGTTGTGTCTACTAGTGTTATTGATGTGTCTTTTGCCTCTTTAACAGTGCCTATTATTCCTCGTTTCTCAGTTAATTTAAGCTGGGCGGCCTTTGATGCAATCTGATTTAAAAGCTTTTGCTGAAGTTCTTGACTTATACTTGATGTGGGCGTGGTAGTTTGTGCAAAAAGCGTCTCTTGAAAAAAGATAAGAAAAATAATAGTCGTTATAAATGTAATAAAAAGAATTTTTCTCATTTAAAAGTCCTTGGTTGAAAAAGTTATTACCCTTTGCGCCATTGTTGTTTCCCCGTTTGACGCAAAGGCTACTAACCTAATTAGATTTTCTCCGTCTTCCAGAGTTAAAGTTGTTGTAAATGAACCCATTTGAGTTGGTTTTAAGACCTCTTGAGCGGATTTTGTAATAATTAAAATAGTTGCGTCTGGAGTTGTTTGCCCCGATAATGTAATTACTTTATTTGCTATAACCTGTTCATCTATTGGTTCATTAATAACTAAATAAAACGAGGTTTTGGGGGTTGGAGTAGGAGCAGATGCAGCCTTATTTGTGTTTTGGTCTGTGTCGATGGCCTTACTTGATTGATAAAAGTAAAAAGCAAGTCCTGCAAAAATTAGTCCAATAGCAACACCAATAAACGATAAAACAACCTTCTCTCTTTTCATACACAGTTCAGTTCTTTATAGGACAGTTGTTGGCAGGTTTTAATGATAAGCAAAATTGATTATCTTGTCAAGGAAAGTTTTGTGTGGTAGGATTTAAAAAAATGGACGTAATAAAACTTTCGGAAAATAGTATAAAAATAAAAGGGAAAAAGGCTTCATTTATTGTCGACCCATCTAATAATATGCCAAAAAATATTGCTGATGCAATTGTTTTACTTTCCAATAAAGTTCCTGATTTAGATAAAGTAGAAGGTTATAGGGTAGTCATATCGGGGAGTGGAGAATACGAAGTCGGAAGAGTAAAGATAAATGGAATTAGCACAAATGATGGATTGGTTTACTCATTCTTAATTGATGGAATAGATCTTCTCTTGGGAAAAGCAACTGATCTAAATTCAATTGCCGACAAAAATCAAGAACATAAGGTAGTAATAATTATGGCAGACTTAGAAATTAAAGAGTCGGTTGTGACAACAATAGAACCAAGGCTGGTAATACTATATGGTGAAAAAAAAGATATTGCCATAAAAGCTCTTGGGAAAGAAAAGGGAGAGGTTGAATTTTCAAAAAAATTAAGTTTTAACGAAGATAGGCTACCTGAAGAAATGGGTGTTGCGGTTCTTTCATAATACTGCTATTCTAAATTTCCAAAACAATGGCAAATATTAAGGTTCTCCCACACAACGAAGAGGCTGAGCAAAGCGTCCTTGGCGCAATACTAATTGATAAGGATGCAGTTGGAATTGTTTGTCAGATAATTAGTACTAAAGACTTCTATTCTGACATTAATGGAATAATTTATGATGCAATGCTTTCACTTTATGAGGAAAGAAAACCAATTGATATTTTAACCTTAACCTCAAAACTTAAAAAAAATAAGAATTTGCCAAAAACTGATTCAGCTTATTTAGCAGGATTGGTAGAAGGTGTTCCCACAGCCGCAAACGTAGAGCATTACGCAATTTTAATAAAAGAAGCATCCACCAAAAGATCACTTATAAAAACAGGCACAGAGCTTGCTGAACTTGGGTTTAATGAGGAAAAAGAGGTAAGTGAATTAATCGATAAGGCAGAATCTTCAATTTTTTCAATTTCCCAAGGCTATACTTCCAAAACTTTTATACCCATAAAAGACGCGCTTGCAGAGAGTTTTGACAGGATAGACGAATTGCATAAAAAAGGTAGAGGTTTAAGAGGGCTTCAGACAGGATTTACCGACTTGGACAATCTTTTGTCGGGCATGCAAGCATCTAATTTG
>Ga0154761_126_pt1 | contig 16046 bp, 18 predicted proteins | sample Rifle2008BG16ft_FD_105769 | JGI IMG/M metagenome (GOLD analysis project Ga0154761, IMG submission 105769) | Candidatus Levybacteria bacterium RBG_16_35_11 | reverse complement strand
AAAGGAATAGGACTTTTGGTAATAGACTATCTCCAATTGGCTGACCCGGGAAAAAGATATGACAATAGGGTGCAGGAAGTTTCAATAATTTCTCAACAACTTAAAAAGCTGGCAAGAGAACTAAAAATTCCGGTTTTAGCTGTATCGCAGTTATCTCGTGCTGTTGAACATAGAGGTGAACGAAGGCCGCAGCTAGCAGATCTTCGTGAATCGGGCTCAATTGAACAAGATGCCGATGTAGTTATGTTTATCTACAGACCTGAAGGTGAACTTTCAAATGTTATGCAGACAAAATTACTTGTTGCAAAGCACAGAAATGGACCAGTTGGTGAAATTGATTTACTTTTCAGAGGGGATAGGATAAAATTTTATAATGTGGAGAAAAAAAGAGAGGGAGGTGAATAAACTTAATGGATGACTTAAATCAAAACCAACAACCACCAGTTGATCCAAGCGGAACTCCTGCAACAGGGGCAGGTCAGCCAAATGTTCCAACAGGGACAGCTGATGTTCCAGGATCAGTTCCACCACCGCCAGTCCCTCCTGTCAATGAGCCTGTTACGCCTGCCGGTCCAATGCAGACCCCTACTGTGGAAAACCCAACAGCAGGTCAAACACCGGCTCAAGGGGGAGAAAACACAAATCAAGGTGGGGGAACGGGAGTTTAATCGAATTACCAAGGGTTAAAGCTGTGCTCTTATGTAAATGAAAGTGTTGCTTTAACCTTTGATTGTTATTGTGCTTAATAAGTGACAGATTTTGTGTCTTGAATATAATTTATGTTATCTCTACCGCAGATAATTGAGTGGTTACTAGTATATAAATATATTGTTCTTTTCCCAATTATGGTAATTGAGGGGCCAATAATTACTATAATTGCCGGTTTTTTTGCCTCTTTAAGTTTATTAAATATATATATTGTTTATATTGTTATATTAGTGGCAGACTTAACAGGCGACGTTATCTATTATTCGATCGGCAGATGGGGAAGAGAAAGCTTCTTAGATCACTATGGCAAGTATCTTGGCTTAAAGAAGAAAAACATAGAAAGGGTTGAGTCTCACTTTGAAAAGCACAGAAAAAAAACGCTAATAGCGGGGAAATTGTCCCATGCTGTGGGAGCTCCCATTTTGGTTGCAGCGGGAATTGCTAAAGTTCCATTTTTTGAATTTTTGTGGCTAAATGCTGTTGCCACTTTACCTAAAGCTTTAGCATTTCTTTTAATCGGATATTACTTTGGGCAAGCCTATGTTAGGCTAAACAAATATTTGGACTATATTTCTTTAGGATTTTTAATTTTAGGAATTTTATTTATTATTTTTTATTTTGGTTTTAATCGAATTAAGGGAAAATTTGATAAACTAATAAGAGGGATAAGCAAAAATTAATTTTGATTAATGAGAATTGCTTTTTATTCAGATAATTTTTACCCAGAGCTTTCTGGAATAAGCGATTCTATAATCACTACCTCAAAAAAACTGGCGGAAATGGGACATTTTATTAATTTTTTTGTCCCTTCATATAGTCGCAAAAATTACAATCTCTTAAAGCTACCATATGAGGAAATAAATCTTGGTGAAAGAATAAAGATTACAAGACTTGCATCTATTTCTTATCCCACGGGAACTAAGCAGGGAAGACTAGTGATTCCAACAGGCTTAAGAAGCATAGCTCTTAAGAAATTTAAACCCGATTTAATTCACTCTCATCTTATAGCCGGGGTTGGACTTGAGGCTCTTTTCGACTCAAAAATTCTCAAAATTCCAATGATTGGGACAAATCACACTCCAATTTCCGAATTTGTAAGATATGCGCCTATAAAATGGAAATGGATTCAAAATTTAACTCAGAGATATGATGTTTGGTATTATAATCACTGCAAATTTGTTTCCTCTCCCTCAAGTCCGGTTTTAGAAGAAATGAAAAGCCTAGGTTTTAATAAGCCCTCGCATTCTGTTTCAAATCCGGTTGACATAGAACTGTTTCATAAGAAACATGATAAAAAAATGCTTAAGGAAAAATATGGCCTTTCGGATTTCACCTTAATTTATTGCGGAAGACTTGCCCCCGAGAAGCACGTAGACTTAATTATTAAAGCGGCCGCAGGACTTAAAGATGAAATCCCGGATATTTCAATAATAATTTCAGGAGCTGGTAATGAAGAAAAAAATCTTAAAGAACTTGCAACAAAGCTTGGAATTTTTGAAAAAATCAAATTTTTTGGCTATATGAAAGACAAAGAAGAATTTGCCAAACAATATAGTGCTGCCGATTTATTCTTAATGCTTAGCACTGCGGAAACCCAAAGTATTGTTATGATGCAGGCAATGGCTACAGGACTTCCGGTAATCGGAGTTAATGCTTGGGGATTACCTGATTACATTTATAAGGAAAACGGAATTTTAATTGAGCCAAATGATTTAAATGCCTTAAAAGAAAAAATTCTTTTCCTTTACAAAAATAAAAAAGTAAGAGAACAATTAGGGGAGGGAGGAAAGAAGTTTGTCCAAGGATTTACTCCTTTAAAAATTGCCAAAGCCTGGGAGGATATCTACTTGGCAGTTTTAAAAAATACCATTTAAGATTCTTCTTTATTTACCAAGATTTTACAGTTATAATTGGGAATAATGAAATTATCTTTTGTTATCCCTGCCTATAATGAGGAAGCCTACATTGGAGAGTGTTTAGAGTCAATCTTCAAAGAAACAAAAGGTAAAAAATATGATTTTGAAGTAATTGTAGTAAATAATGCTTCAACAGATAAAACCGCAAAAGTAGCCTCTTCCTTTAAAGGAGTTAGGGTAGTAAACGAATTGAAAAAAGGCTTGGTAAGCGCAAGAAAGGCTGGGTTTAGCGCATCATCTGGCGATTTAATTGCAAATGTAGATGCTGATACCAGGTTAACTTATGGTTGGATAGAAAGAGTTCTTTTGGAATTTAAAAACCCAAAACTTACCGGACTATCAGGTCCTTTTATTTATTATGATCTTTCAAAAAAACATAAAATTATGGTGAAGTTTTTTTATTGTTATGCTTATTCTCTTTATCTTTTAAACCGCTATATTTTTAATAGGGGATCAATGCTTCAGGGAGGCAATTTTGTTGTCCGAAGAGAAGCCCTTAAAAAAATTGGAGGATTTGATGATAAGCATTTTTCTTTTTATGGCGAAGATGCAGACATTGCAATGAGACTTCATCAAACGGGAATTGTTAAATGGACTTTTTCTTTTCCTATTTATACATCTGGAAGAAGATTAGCAGCAGAGGGTTTATTTACAATGTCATCGCGCTATACAGTAAACTACATTTGGGTTACGCTTTTTGGCAGGCCATTTACCAGCAAGGTAATTGACGTTCGATTCAAAGGGATAAAAAATAAATACCTGCATATTCGTCCGATAAACTTAAGAAAAGAACTTCTTAGCAGCATTTTAGATGCAGTTGTAATTTTCGGTTTTTTACCGGTTGTAGTTCCTGTTATGACTGGCTATCTTCTGCAAAATCTGGTTAAAATAATTTTTAAGCAATAGGTGTCCCCGACTCTAGAGTCTCCTTAAAGCCCGTTTAAAATGAGCGGAAAATTGAATTTAATGCAGAAAGTTGCTAATCTTTACAATATGTGCGGGATAGTTGGATATATAGGCGAAGAAAACTCTTTGCCAATTTTAATTAATGGGCTTAAGGCTCTTGAGTATCGTGGGTATGATTCTGCCGGTATTGCTATATTTTCAAATAATAAAGTTAAAGTAAGAAAAAGCGTCGGAGAAGTTAAGATATTGGAAAATGATTTAAAAGACCAAACTAGCTTAGTTGGGCATCTGGGCATTGGCCACACTCGTTGGGCAACACACGGTGCGCCAAGCGTGATAAATGCGCATCCGCATAGCGATTGCACAAGGCGTATTTTCGTTGTCCATAATGGAATAATTGAAAATTACAAAGAATTAAAAAAATACCTACAAAATCGTGGACACAGTTTTCTTTCTAACACCGATACTGAAATTGTTTCACATCTTATCGAGGATTTTTTAAGAGAAAAAAAAGATTTTAAGACTGCTTTGTTTGATGCTCTTAAGATGATAAAAGGTGCATATGCTTTTGCAATAATCGATTCAAAAAATCCCGATACTTTATATGCTGTTAGACTTTCGAGCCCGTTAGTGATTGGGGTTGGCAAGCACGAAAACTTTTTAGCTTCCGACCCGTCAGCTTTGATTGGGAAAACTAAGGACGTAATATATCTAAAAGATGGGGAAATTGGAGAAATAACAAAGGGTGGCGTTAGCATCACCAATCTTAGAAAACAAAAAACACCATCTGAAATTGTACGGTTGGAATGGGATCTGGAGCAGGCGCAAAAAGGTAATTATCCTCATTTTATGCTTAAAGAAATCTTTGAGGGGGCTGAAGTCGTTCTTTACGCATTGCGCGGGAGACTTAGAAGTAAAGAAAACCTTGTTAAATTAGGTGGCTTAGAACAAGTTGCCGAAAAGTTAAAAGAAACCAAAAGACTGTTGATCTTGGCTTGTGGTACTTCTTATTATGCCGGCTTAGTCGGTGAATATCTTTTCGAAGAGATATCAAAGATACCAACGGAAGTTCATTTTGCTTCTGAATTTCGGTATCGGGAAGAACCGTTTGAAAAAAAGACAGTGGCAATAGCAATTTCTCAATCTGGAGAAACCGCTGATACTCTTGCCGCAATTCGCAAGGCAAAAAAAAACGGCATACTAACACTTGGCATTGTAAACACTGTGGGTTCTACAATCGCCAGAGAAACAGAAGCAGGAGTTTATAATCACGCCGGGCCGGAAATCGGAGTTGCTTCCACCAAAGCATTTTTATCTCAATTAACCGTACTGACACTTATGGCAGTTTACTTATCCAAATCTAACGGAAAGTCATCAAATCATGCGCTTTTATACGAGTTGGAAAGAATTCCAGAAAAAATAAGAACAATTCTAAGTAAAGCTTCAGAGGTAGAAAAGTTAGCGGAAAAATATAAAAATTGCGATAATTTTTTGTTTCTTGGGCGGCGCTACAATTATCCGGTGGCTTTAGAAGGAGCACTAAAATTAAAAGAAATATCTTATATCCATGCAGAAGGTTACGGCGCTGGGGAGATGAAGCATGGTCCAATCGCTATGATTTGTGAAAAACTTCCAACTATGGCAATTGTTCCTCAAAACAGTATTTCAGAAAAGATGTTTTCAAATCTTGAAGAAATTAAAGCACGAAAAGGACCTATATTCGCAATTGCAACAGAAGGCGATGAGGGGATCGAGATGCTGGCAGATAATGTTTTTTTTATACCTAAAACCATTGAACCGCTTGAACCTTTTTTAACCGTAATTCCTCTTCAACTTTTTGCCTATTATATCGGGACCAAACGGGGATTTAACGTTGATAAGCCAAGAAACCTTGCAAAATCGGTAACTGTTGAATAATTTTCCACACCAACCGCAAAGAAAAGGATTAGAATCTAGGAGGAGCCATATAAGGTTTGTTGTCTTCAAAATCATCAGGGGGAGGTTCGAGCATTTGACGACATTTTTTAACCCCATCTTCTATTAAAAAATTCCCGCAACCATTCTCACAAAGCCAATCGAAAGACCATTGTCTGCTCCCATCATTTGCCAAGTACGTATCGTGAATAGGTTCGATGGTATTTGCTCCATTATCTAATTTTTCTTTCATCAATTTTAATACATGCGTAGTTGCTTGAACACTTTTTTCGTAAGCTTCTGGATCTCTCAAGAACTCATACCTTTTTTTAGAATCATGTAAATTGAAATCAGTGTATCTACGAGCAGCTTCTTCAATGCTTCTTCCATCGTATTCAACATCGAAAGTCACTTCAACCCAAAAAATTCTATAATGATGCTCGCTCAGAGTTATAGGCATATCTTTAGCTTCGGTAGTCATAATTGAGGGATTATATCACGATAAGACAGAATTGTCCTGTGCCGAGGGAGGGAGTCGAACCCTCACAGCCTTGCGACTAGTAGTTTTTCTTAGAACAATTATTAGGATCTATGTGGTTTTACTCGTACTCAGCCTCCGAGGGGGTTTTATAGTCTCAGAGTTTTAAGGGTGTCGAACTTTTTCAATTTAAATTTTAAATTTTGACATCAAGAGAGAAGTTGTCTTCATATTGAGAGGAGGACAAGATCCTTTAATTGCTCCAGCATCCAAAGAAATTGTTGACACAATTTTTGAATAAGGTTTTCGTTTTTGACTAAGTACGATCTTTAATGCCTTTCTAGCAATTTTCATTTTTCTTTTGAGACAGCGCAGATTAGGTTTATAGTAAATAAAATTTAGTAAAAGAACAGACTCCTTTTTAGCGAATTTTACTTCCCATATTGGTGCTTTATTTTCTGTCCCAGATCTTTCATTACAAGATACTGATCCTTTTACTTGGGCTAATTTGTGAATTCTTTCAGAAAGCCATATGATGTGTTTCTCGCTCGCAGAGATAAATTTTACATAAAGTCGTTGATTAGAATATTGTCGTCCACGATAAAAGTTATACGTATCGGTGTATAGCATAACCGTTCCGTCCCCATCAAGATGGCCTCGTAGGAAATCCCTAAAAAACTCCTTTTGTATATTGATTTGTCCAAGTGTGTATGTTTTTGCCGGGAATAATCCGATCTCCATTAACCACCGATAAAAAATAACGTTTCCAAACTGGATTCTGAAGCTAGGTTTTTTCGCATACCCATTATTAGTTGAAAGTGCAATTTTATTGTTTATTGAAAGGCATTTTCGAAATTTTTCTAATAATTCTTTATCTGAGGATCTCATGATAATATGTCGTCCATCTTTTGAGAGATTTCCGTCAGTTGTCAGTAAGCCAACGATATATGCAAGCTTTGGAGTCCAGACGAATGTTTTAGAAGGTAACGTACTCATTAAGAGTACCGGAGGAGGGGATCGAACCCTCATGATCTTGCGATCACACGCTCTTGAGGCGTGCGCGTCTGCCAATTCCGCCACTCCGGCTTTCTTTTTAGCCTCTATTATTATATAATTTACAGTTAGACAGTTCAATCCTATGACTATTCAACAGATTTATGATTTAGCAATTCAAATGGGAATAAAAGCCGATCCAAGAGGGGAGGGCGGTATTAAAGATATTCTTGCCCAAACAAAAAAAGAATACAACGAGCTTTCCGAGAAAGAGAAAAAATATTATGACAAAGAGAATTTTGTCAACCCTTTTTCTGATTCAAGAATTTTAAATGGCGATCCTAAAACAAAGGTTTCAAAAGTAATTACAGGGATTGATATTGATACAGGTGAGGTTGTTTTAACAGATAGGTTAAATGAGAAGGGCGAGAAAATAGATTTAATTATTGGTCATCACCCCCACGGTGCAGCTTTAGCAGCGTTGGATGAAGTAATGAATGTTCAGGTTGATTTAATGGAGTTGGTTGGAGTTCCTGTAAATGTGGCCGAATTTTTAATGGAAGATAGAATTGGTCAGGTAAGAAGGGGAGTTGCTCCGGCAAATCATTTCCAAAGCGTTGACGCAGCCCGTCTTTTAGGAATTCCTTTTATGGTCATTCATACCATTTGGGATAATCTTGGATTTAATTTTCTCTCAAAACATTTAAACAACAAGAAACCTAAAACAGTAGGAGATGTTTTGGATGCAATAGAAGAAATTCCGGAATTTACAGAAGGAAAGATGCGAAAAGCAGGTCCAAAAATTACTTTGGGGGCAAGGAAAAACCGGGCAGGAAAACTTGCAGTTGGATTCACAGGCGGAACATCCGGTTCAAAAGAACTATATGAAAAAATGGCTCAATCCGGAGTAGGAACAGTAGTTGAAATGCACATGAACGAGGAGCATTTTAAAGAGGCAAAAAAGCATCATCTAAACGTTATTATTTCCGGCCACATTGCATCTGATTCTTTGGGTGCAAACTTATTTTTGGACGAATTAGAAAAAAGGGGAATACAAGTTGTCCCTTTTTCAGGTTTAATCCGCATTAAAAGGAACAGAAAACAAAAATGATCTCCGTTACTGATTTAAGATCTGGCGTTGTTTTTGAGGATTCTGGAAATATTTTCCAGGTGCTTTCTTACGAGCACATAAAGATGGGGCGTGGATCGGCAAATATTAAGGTAAAAGTAAAAAACATAAAAACCGGCACAACAATTGACAAAAGCTTTATAAATGGTGCAAAGGTTCACTCTCTAACCGTTATTAAAAAAGAAATGCAGTATCTTTATAAAGATTCAAACTTTGCTTACTTTATGGATCCCATCACTTTTGAACAGATAAATATTCCAATTCCCGTTATTAATGAAGACCAATTTTATCTAATGATCGGAAAAAATTATTCTGTAAGTTTTATAGAAAATGAGGTATTATGTATAAATCTTCCGCCAAAAATGGAATTTGAGGTTTCTGAAACTGGTCCAAGCTTGCGGGGAAATTCTGCAACCAATATTTACAAAGATGCAATTTTGGAAAACGGTTTAAAAACAAGAGTCCCTTTATTTATAAAGGTAGGGGACAAGGTTAGCATAGATACAAGAACTGGACAATATTCACAAAAAGCCTAAAGATATGCAATTTTTCATATTTGTTCTTCTTTTTTGTTTTTTCATTTTTCTTTTTACCTTATACGAGCTAAGTCAAGATGATTTTATCTTTATAAGAAAGGGGATTTCCGTTGAAACGATATTTAATACTGCTTTTTTGGTTGCAATTGTAAGTTTATTTGCGGCAAGATTTCTTTACATTTTTTCTTATCCACAACCGATCTTTTTTACAATTTTGGGATCTTTTCTTTTTCCTTATTTTCCAGGTTTATCTATTGTTGGCTCTGTTTTTGGTGGAACCATTTTTCTAACGCTTTATTGTCTTTACAAAAAATTTCCAATTGGTAGGATGCTTGATTTTTTTTCGATAAGCTTTTTAAGCACACTTCCCTTAGGATTTCTTTTTGTTTTCCTGATTAATCAAGGGAATAATTTCCTTTTACTATCTTTAGTTTTCTATATTCTTTTTTTAATTTTTGCAATTTTTGTTTTACTTCCGCTTGCAACAAAAGGCAAGATGAGAGATGGGGGAATAGGACTTCTTTTCTTGGTTGTTTTTTCCGCCTTTACATTTATTATTAATATTTTTATGGCAAATTTAAAATTTGTTTACTCTTTGGAAAATATAGTCCTTTTTCCGGGATTAATCCTATCTTTAGTCCTCTTCATCCGTAAACAGCTGATTGGGAAAAGAGGTTAAAATGACAATAAAAGCTTTATTGCGTAAACAACAAACTTGTTTATTTGAAGACGAAAGTATTTTAGTTTTAAACAAACCTGCTGGAATAACTGTTAATCGTTCCGAGACGACAAGACACGAAGAAACTGTGCAGGATTGGCTGGAAAAAAGACTTAAGACTGAAAAATTAAAACTTAGAAACCGCCTAAGCGAGAGCGATTTTTATAAACGGGCGGGGATCGTGCATCGATTAGACAAGGAAACATCGGGAATTCTGTTAGTTGCAAAAGATGAAGATTCATTTATGAATTTGCAAAAACAGTTTAAAGAGAGAATGGTTAAAAAAACATACCTTGCGCTTACTCACGGGAAAATAAAGGTCAAGGAGGGAGAGATTAAGGTTCCAGTTGGAAGACTTCCCTGGAATCGAAAAAGATTTGGAATCTTAGCAGGGGGCAGGGAATCGGTAACTGAATATAAGGTGTTAAATTACTTTATTTCCAAGAAAAATAATTCGGAATTTTATTCACTGGTTGAACTTTACCCTAAAACAGGGAGAACGCATCAAATAAGAGTTCATTTAAAATTCATAAATCATCCGATTTTTTCTGATTTCTTGTATGCAGGTAGAAAGACGGCAAGAGAGGACAGGAAGATATTGAAAAGGGTCTTTCTTCATGCATCAAAAATAAGTTTTAGCCATCCTAAAAGTGGAGAAAGGATGGCGTTTGAAAGTCCACTACCCCCCGATCTTTCTAAAACTCTTCAACAAGATTTCTCAAAAATCTAGTCAGTTTATCTATTTAGTTTCTTTTGATATTATAAAGACGTGGAATGCACAATTGGTTGGATAAAAATAAAAGATGGATTTATTTTATTTAAAAATAGAGATAGAAAAAAAGAAGAACCAAAAGAAAACTTTCTTTATAAAAATAAAGAAGTAATAACTTTTGAAGACAGGAAATATGTAGGCTGTTGGATTGGCATAAATAAATACGGAATAGGAGTAGTTTCTTCAGCGGGTCCTTCTAAAGATGTTCTCGATGGATACATAAGCTCAGAAGAGGGATTTTTTAATGTAAACAGAGAGGTTTTATTAAAAAGTAAAAATTTAAAAGAAGTCACCCAATTATACATAAAAATTTTTAAAGAACTAAAACTAGGAGAATCATTTAATATAATCATCTGCGACAAAAAACAAGCAAATATACTGGAATTGATCTCGAATCAGGTAAATATTCAAACTAATCATAGAGATGCTTTTAGAACAAATAATTTTGAAACTATGAGAGAATATAACATTTCTAACCAAAGAACCAAAAGATCGGGAGTGAGATTAAAAAAGCTTTTAGCCCTTATTAAGGACATAAAAGATCCTAAAGATCTAATTCCAATTTTGAGTTATCACTCTGAAAATAATAATGAAAATATTTGTAGGCATGATTCAAGCACAACATCAGGATCAGCTATTATTAAATATCAAGACAATGAAATAAATACTTTTTATCTGCTAAATATATCGCCTTGCGAGGGGAAATATAAAGAAGAAACTTTTAGCTTTTAACGGCTAATTTCATTAACCTTAAACGAATTAAATTGCATGCTCGTAATTTTTAATTTACTATTAATACTGGAGGTGATTTAGGTTGGGAAGTTTTGGCGGTTATTATAAGGGAGAGAAGAAAAAGTCAAAAAAAGATAAAGTATCAAAAAAAACTTTTGGGAATGCCCCGACTTTTACATTGCCGGAAATTATTTCTAAGAAAAATAAATAATCTATGCATGAGAAAGAAGAAGAAAAAGAGCAATAATTTAAAATTTGCTTTATATTTCATAATATTAGTTATTTTTTTTGGCGGATTGTCTTTGTCATTTAAGCTTGGTCTGGTTTTGAAAAACAGCAGCTTTGACAATAACCATAGGTATAATCTGGAGCTTAGAAAAGGGCAGATTTCTTGCGTTGCCTCTTTCTCTCCGCAAACCAATTCAATTTCAATCGTCAACATAGATGGTAGGGTGGAGGGTAGTTTGAATAAAGCCATAAGCATTCCAATTGATGCTAAGACTTTAGGGAGCTGTCCTATTAACGAATCCAGCATTTTTTCAACATTAGTAGGTATTTTCCCTAATACTTTTAAAGTAGACTCAAGTCCGACCTTCATAGATGTTCTTAGGTTAATGATATTTGTAAAAAGCATATCCGAGGAATCAATCTTAGAAGAGAGAATAAGTGTTTCTTTGGATGACTCTTTAAAACAACAAGTTTTATCTCCTTTATTTTTGGATCAATCAATTATAAGTGAGAAAAAAACAATTGAAATAATAAACTCAACAGATATACCTGGACTGGGAGCACGGCTTGCAATCCTTTTAAACAATATCGGAGCAAATATAGTCTTGGTAATTACATCCGAAAAAGGGGAAAAAGAATCTCAAATTACATACTTTGGTAAAGACTCTTATACGGTGGGAAAGCTGTCTTCAATTCTTGATTTTAAGAAGGTTAAAAAAGAAGGTAAATCAATCGCAGATGTTATAATTGTAATTGGGAAGGATCAGGAAAATACGTTAAAATTCTAAAATGTTTTTAAAAATAGTTATAGTTATTGCCATAATTTCATTTCTTTTATCCTGCTACTCTTTAAAGCGGGAGAGTCATAAAAGGGAATTAAGTAAAGCGAAGAAAAAACTTTCTTTGGGAAGAGTAATTTTTCAAAAGAAAAGTTAGCTTTAGACCTCGTCTTCTTCCTTGTCTAAACTCTTCAATTGATTCTTTATTTTATTATTTTTATCAAAAACAAGAGGCACTTCCGAGGCTGAAATAAAAGAGGGTTGAAATTTGAACCTTGATGCCCGCTTTACCTCTTTAACAAAAACATGAACTTTGTGGACGGTTGCAGATTTTACGTAAGCTTCATACTTGTTTCCGAATTTCATAAATTTTATTAACCTTTTCCCAATATCATCGGGCAAGACACCAACGTATTGCTTATCCTCTAAAACAAATATTCGGGATCTTTTTATGCATAAATTTACAACTTCTCCAATTCTTAATCGTTCAATTATCCTTGGTTGAGCTATATTAATCAACTCAACAATTTTAGTTTTGCCCGTTTCCTCCAGAAAATTATTATTTATCTGGTAGTCGGTGGGTTGACAGCTCTTGGGACTTAGGTCTTTTAATTTTTTTAAATTTTTAATTGCGATGGTATTTAAGGGGTCCAATTCAAAAACTTTTTTGTAGGTCGCCTTTGCATTTTTGATTTTCCCCATTATTGTATACGCAAGCGCAAGCCTGTTTAGGCAATCAATATCATCCGGGTTTTCGCAAAGAAGGGTTTTGTTTAGACTTATTGCCTTTTCCCAATCTCCCAAAAGCGCGGTCTGAATTGCTTTTTGCTTGAGATTTGAAGATGAGATATCAGTCATTTTTGGACAGAATTAATTGAAAGATTTTACTATAGTTTTATTGCAAAAGTCAAGAAGGAAAGGGTATAATTAAGGCCTTGACAACAAATTCTAAAATATGAGCGGACATTCAAAGTGGTCACAGATTAAGAGGCAAAAAGGGGTTGCAGATATTAAAAAAGGAAGAACTTTCACAAAAATCTCCAATGCAATTACAATTGCGGTTAAGCAGGGCGGGGGAGTAACTGATCCTGATCAAAATTTTAGATTAAGGCTGGCAATAGATAGTTCTAAAGCGGCAAACATGCCGAAGGAAAACATAGAAAGAGCTATAAAAAGAGCTATTTCAAAAGAAGCGGGGGATATAGAGGAAGTAATCTATGAAGGATTTGCCCCAGGCGGAAAAGTATCATTGATTATCGAAGCGGCAACTGATAATGTGCAAAGAACATCGGCAACTATAAAAAGCATTTTTAATAAGTCGGGAGCTAACTTTGGGCAGCCTGGTTCAGTAATGTATCAATTTAAACAAATAGGGAGAATAATTGTAAATAAAAAGGGAACAACCTTTGAGAAAATTTTCGAAGAAGCGGTAAACCTTGGGGCTGAGGACGTTGAAGATGTCAATGATGAGGTCTTTATCTATGCAAATGTTGGAAACATAAAGGAAGTAAGAGATGGATTATCCGAACAGGGAATTGAGGTGTTGGATTCTGAGATCTCAAAAATTCCTGTTGCAACCATTTCTTTAGATGAAGACTTGCAATCAAAGACAAAAGTTGAGAAATTTATTGAATCTCTAGAAGAGCTAGATGATGTTCAAAAAGTTTATTCAAACTTAGAATAATAGCCATGTTTAAAAGGCGATTAAAACTTGCAAGGAAAGTCCGAACCTCAAACTTCGGGAAAAAATTAAGATCTTTTCTAATCGGAAAGAGGCAGCGTTTCGTCGCGTCGGTAATTTTTCTCTCTACAGCCTTATTCATCTCCGAATATTTTCTAGGAAGGTCAGGAATGTTCTTAGTTTTCGGTTTGGCAATTCTTACAGATTTTCTTTTATACCTTAGCGTAAAAGGGGATTTAAAAGACAATTTTTCGCCTCAGGTTTTTATTCTCCCATTTTTATACAGTCTTGCAATCGGTCTTTTCTACCTTCTTGTTCCAGCAAGGCTTTTAACCAGGATTACAATAACTTCTCTGTATGCATTAGGGCTTTACTCTCTTTATTTAAGTGAGAATATTTTTATTGTTTCCTCTATGCGTACAATAGCACTTCTTTCAAGCGCAAGGACAGTTACGTTTACAATTAGCCTTTTGTCGTACTTCTTCCTTTCAAATGTTATTTTTTCGCTGCATCTTAATGTATTTCTAACCTTATTTTTTATATTTTGCTTTACTTTTCCAATGATTCTTCAAGCCCTTTGGATATATACTTTAGAAAAGAGCATTAAGACCAATTTTAATTGGGCATTGTTTTTAACTATTTCTATTTTTGAGCTTTCAATTCTGCTTTGGTTTTGGCCAAGCACCCCAACTCTTATTGCGCTTTTCTTAACGGGAGTTTTTTATAGTATTGTCGGATTATCTCAGGTATGGCTGGAGAAGAGGCTGTTTAAAGGAGTAATTTGGGAATATATATTAGTTTCCTTAATCGTATTTTCTGTTTTATTTTTTTACACTTCTTGGTCTTAAAAAAATACTGACACCATAGGGGAGCAGGGAAGAGGGATGCCCTAAAAAATAAATATTGTACCTAATTATAGGTGATATAGTTTGATATATTCAACATAAATTATTATAGGACATATTAATCAGCAAAAAAAGCTTTCTATTGTGGATAACTTTTATTTTCACAGAAATATGCGGGAATTTTCACAGAATGGGCGCTTGCTTCCTCGCAAGGCTACATCCTTATCTAGTGAGAATGCGGCTAGGCTGCAAATAGCTACGTATAGAAAAAAATACGAATGCATATCCCGGGAGAAGCCCATTCCTCCTTTTCTTACAATTACTTATTTCTAAATGTTACAATTTCGAGACTAAAATTTAACGTTTAGATTGCTATTTCTCGCTAAACGTAACACTATCCTGGATCAGGAAAGAGAAAGGAATTAGTTACATAGAATTAATCAAGTACTTTAAAAAGACTAAGCAGAAGAGAACGTAGGGGGAGATATTCCTTAGTCTACTGTCTGTTTACTCTCTTCACCTATCCACGTTAAGGAAAAAGAGCTTTCATAGGCGCTAGGAGAGGTGAAGTGATTATGTCGCACAATAATACTTTTACGACGTCTCTCAGGCTCAAGCCTTGGGGGAAGACCTATTTTATTAAGCTATTTTTTTAACAAAAGTTAGAAATATTTTAATACATGTCATTCTCTATTTAGATAATTCTCTATTTTCATCTCCTATAAGGATCTCTCTTTAATCCCCTACTATAGGGTTTGATAAATTTCTATTTTTGAGGCTAATTGAGGCTAGAATTTTAAAATTCTAAGTCTTCTCTGAAGCTAGAGAGGTAGTTTTATTATTGATCTGCAGGTCTTTTGCCCTTTTCGTTTTTGCAACGGTTATCTCTATCTTGGCACTCATTCATACAATTGATATCTTCGACATATATCTTTGGACATTCACTTAATTCAGGGTAAGAATAACGAATACATTTTCCACTTGGAGAACATGCAAATAGCAGAACGGGACCTGTGGGAGATGGAACCGTTGTTACTGACGGAATAATAGACGGAGTCGGGTAAATTAGAGGACAACCATAGTTTAGTCTAATATTATCAGATACCCCGTAGTTAAATTGGCATTCCGGACCGCAGCCTTTTCTACAATGAACGACATCAATGCTTTGATCCTGAGTGTTTTTTAGATTTGTAGTTATTTTATACCAATTAGGACAGGTAGTGTTATTAGTCTCATATGTAAAAGGCATATCATTATCTTTGCAAGGAAAATTCTTAATGTAGATTTTATTATTCACTCTAAGATCGGTTCCACATGCAGGAAGCTCTGTGGGAAAGCAAGAATAGTCATCATAATAGTCGGCAAAAGCTATTTTTACTGAATTTAAATTAACTTTTGTTTTTGCATCTTGTGCTTTTATTATCTGAGGATAAACCGAAATATAGGTTGCGAAGGCTAAAACAATCATCACCGCTAGGACAATAAGCAGTTCGATTAAAAATATTCCTCTTATATTATAACTGCGAGAAAATTTCTTTTTTTTCTTCTTTCTCATTGGCTTTATCTATAATCTCACATTTTTTTGTAATTGACAAAAAAGGAGCAATCTTGTTAAATGGAAATGTAATGTTCCTCTTAGCCCTATATATAACATCTTTTTTCATATTATTCCCGTTTAATCTAACCATTCATAAAACTCAAGAAAAAATCA
>Ga0154761_141_pt1 | contig 16164 bp, 26 predicted proteins | sample Rifle2008BG16ft_FD_105769 | JGI IMG/M metagenome (GOLD analysis project Ga0154761, IMG submission 105769) | Candidatus Levybacteria bacterium RBG_16_35_11 | reverse complement strand
TGTTTTTTTTGGATGACATAAAAAATCTGTGCGGTATGGAGCCGATGGAGGGACTTGAACCCTCGACCTACTGATTACGAATAACAGGCAGGGAAGGCAAACACTTTTCCCTGCCTTTCTTTTTCTTTCTGTTTATTGCCAGTTAAGAGTATTTAAGAACACAGGGCTTTTCTTATTCTACCCTACTTTTCTGTCTGTCTACTATACAAAAACTATACAATTTCAGGCAAGGGCATTTTGAAATAGGCTTTCTTTGTCAGCACAGCAAGATTACTCAAAAGTTTTTAAAGCTTCGGATGGCTATAAGGGATAAGGTTATTTCATGGTTGACATAAACGATTAATTATATTATCATTTCATTAATCATGGATGTTTTATATAAATCGGCATTCAGGAAATTTGTAAAAAAGCAGGCAAGGAGCTTCCAGCTTGCCATTGAGGATGAAACAGAAAGGATAAAAAAAGAGCCACGAATCGGAGAGGAAAAGAAAGGAGACCTTTCAGGATTCCGTGTTCACAAGTTTAAATTCAAAGGACAGGAATATTTGATAGCATACAGGACAGAAAACAATGGTCTGATTATGTACATGATAGACACCCATGAGAATTTTTACCGTAACCTTAAACGATATGTAAGGGAGGAGAGATAGTCATGATAACAGCGGAGAAGATTTATAAAGAAATAATAGAATTGCCTTTAAAGGAGAGGGAGAAGCTTTTTCTGGTAATAGCGAGACGTGGTTTTGAGAAAGACCTTTACACGCATGAAGATGTCTTTAGTGATATAAGACAGTCTCCTTTTACCATCAGGGAAGCTTCAGAGTATCTTGAGGTTGCAGAGATAACAGTTAGAAGATGGGTAAAAGATGGCAGTTTGAAATCAAAGAGATTGGGCAGGAATATTGTGTTTGATGTAGATGTTCTTAAGGAATTTAAGAAGAAGCGGGCATAAGCCCTAAACCATTACTAGTTCAGGGTAAGATAACAACAAAAAAAGTTAGCATTTGTCTCTTGATGTGAGGCTGGAAGTGAAATTGTAAGAGAAAAAGGCGTAAGACAATAACAGCCTTCAGGGGATAGATATACTGGATAGCAAAATCAACGGTGAAAAGCCAACTATACAAAAACTATACAATCCAGAGGTAAACATATATACTTATGCTCACTAATCTATTGCAACCCATTGAAAATAATCAAAGCCGATGGAGGGACTTGAACCCTCGACCTACTGATTACGAATCAGTTGCTCTGCCGCTGAGCTACATCGGCGTAAGTTCCGATATTATAGCACTTTTTCACACTCTCATTATCAAGTTGAGTCCTGAAATTGTGCAGTAATTGTGCAGTTGGTCTTTTGGTAAGGATACCGTCCAATACATCTACCGCTTTTACTTTATGCGTTGGCGCTAAATGTGCATACCGGAGAGTCATCTTGATGTCCTTATGTCCGAGTAGTTCCTTCACTGTCGTTAGGTCAATACCTGCCATGATTAAAAAACTTGCAAAACAATGTCTAAGGTCGTGAAATGTGAAATTGGTTATTTTAGCTTTTCTGCAAGCGGTAGCAAAAGACTTTTTAATGCTCTGGTATCTTTGCCCTGTCTTAGGGTCAAAGAATAAATAGGGAACGTCTAAACGCCTTGTAATGCCTCTTAGAACGCTCTTAAGTGTATCATTGATAGGTATTTCCCTTCTATCTCCATTTTTGCTCATGTCCAGTAAGATAAAGCCATTTTTCAAGTCAATTTGTTCCCATTGTAACCCCAATATTTCCTGTTTTCTCATGCCAGTATTCAAGGCAGTAATCACAATAGGTTTAACGTGAGGGTCACATGAATTAATGAGTTCTTGACATTCTTCATTTGAGAGATACCTTAAGCGTCTGTTATTTTCTTCAAGAAGTTTAACCTTCCTTACACGCTTCAAGACTTCTTCTTCAACCATTTCCCATTCGGACGCCTTAGTAAATATATGCTTGATGGTAGCTACAAACCTGTTTATCGTAGCGGGCTTATTACCTTTCTCTTTTCTTCCCTTCTGCATCCTTTCACTCTGAAATTGCTCAATCAGGCGTGTGTTAAATTCTCTCAATTTCAAGTTACCAAATTCATCAACAAGTTGAAGGACAAAACCCTTTTTACTCTTGTAAGACCTCTGTCTTTCAGCCCATTTCAAATACTCTTGAGCAAGCTCCATGAAGGAATGGTTTTCTATTCTTTTGGTTTCAGGCTGCACGCCTTTCTTGATAGCTGTTTTTCTATCAAGAAGCATTTCTTCTGCATCGTTAAATTTTGGAGAGTCCGTAGATTCCCTTATGATTCTACCATCAGTCCCCGCATAGCATATCCAGTAAATGTTACCACGCTTATAAATTCCCTTTGCCATATTCTTTATTCACCCCCTTTCTTTTTTAGTTTTTCTTCTATGCAATCAATGAGAAGTTTAAAAGACTTGCTCGGTTTTCTTATCCCTCTTTCTAAATAATAAATATAATGTTCTGTTACACCCAAGAGAACACTTAATGCCTTTTGAGTAAGTTTATATTTTTTTCTTAGGGTCTTAATGTCTTTTGATGTCCATTGTTTCATAGAAGTAATTATACCTAACTCTGTTATAGTAGTCAAGTATTTTTATTACAGGGTCTTTAGAAGGGGAATCGGATTAACTGTTTTACGTGCCTTCCACTTCTCAATAGCTCTCTTGCTAAACCTTATATATTTACCACAAGAGAAGTAGGGAATTTCTTTCGAACATACTTTTTTGTCAATCCATGATACCGGGACTTTGAGATATTGAGCAAGTTCTTTTTTATCAAGAGTGATATCGGCATCATGCTTGTCACCCTTGCAGGATAAAAGCGGTGTGATGCGTTCTATTATCTTTTGAACTATTGCCTCTATGTCTTCTTGTTCGAGTGTGCTTTTCATTAAGTGCCTTCAGGATGCGATTAATTCTCTACTCATGCTTATCCTTCCATGCTTAGCATAATGTATTATTTTAATATTTCAAAAATCCTATTGAATTTGTTCTGTAGGATCTCTTCAACTTTTATAGGATCTGACTCGGCAGCAATCAAATCGCTTAAACGGAGAGGTAAATTATTAAACTCGTCACGGACTTTTTTTATCCATAGATCATGTTCTTGTTTGATATTAATAATTGCAATGAGATTACTTCTCTTTTTTTCAAGCTCAATTAATTTATACTTGTTATAGAGCTTCTGTAAGAGTACAGGCTTATTATGGAATTTTTGTAAAAGCTCAAAAAAAATTAAAATTTCATTCAGATTTTTCATTGTCTTTTTGGCCATTTTTAGCAAACATTTTAACTACTGTCATTTGCTTAACCCCTTCAGCGCCTGATATATCTCCTGTGATAGCATTTCTTTGATTCTATGCCCATCGGTTTCCGCGGCAATGATATCCGATATCCTTGCCGGTATATTCTCTATCGCATCACGCACTTTTCTATGGCGCTCAAATGCCGCCTTTTTAACGTCCGCAGCTGAAACAAGGTTACCCATAAGTAGATCTAATTCAATCTGTTTCTTCCTATTATTTAATTCCTGGCCATTTTTACGTAAATTTTCGAGTGTAGAATCGCTCCCCTTACGCTCTATCAACCGGCGCTGATGTCTATAGACTTTCCTGATAATATCAGTGACATTTAAAATGCCGTTAATTGGTTTATCTATAATTTGTGCATCAATCCAATTACGGACAGCCTGTTGACTGATATCAAATAAATTTGCAATCTCAACGACAGATCGCCAATTCCCTGTTTTATACTCGAATGATGGAAGTCCTTGTTGCTCTGTACCTGAAAATATCTCATCTTTTTTTTCCAAAAAAAATCAACCCCTTCTTAAAATTTCTGTCGCTAACTCAATCATGAGCCTCGCCGTGACCCTCACTGTACCCCTATGGGAAGGACCCATAAATTTATTTTTCTTGTAAAGTATCATCTTTTAATACATGTACATCGAGAAGTTGAAACTTTGCACAGTCAAGCATACCTATTACCTCTATTAAATTATCAAACCCTTCCAGTTCAGTTAATATATCTTCCTTAATCCATTTGATAGTAATTGTCTTCATTTCGCTGTCTTCAATGCTTCTTCAAATGCCTGTGCAAAGTTAATTTTGAATCGCGCATTCGCAATGATTTTACCTGTACGATAAAAATCAAGCACAGGTTTAATCGTTGCCCTTGGTTCCATAACATACATTGTAGTTAATTTCTTCTTACTTATTCGTTTTACAAGTATTTTCTGTCCACTTTTTATTGTGATTATAAAAGCCTTCTTTAATGCCCTTGGCTTTTGAGATTCTCTGATTAAATCTCTTTTTGTTCTCTTTACTGCAATCGTAGGAATTGCAAGGAATTTTCTAAAAGGTTTTTTTATTCCACCTTCTTCATGAAGAGTCATCCAAGGAGCAATTGTAAATATTTCCGATTGTAAATTACTCTTTGTAGCCGCCTTAATTTTAAATCCGTATTTATTTGAAGGCTTCCACCAACCAGTCCGGAGAGTAAATTTTTCAGGCAACGTTCCCACAATAGCGCCTTGTACGTCCTGGGCGGTCATTGTTAATGCCTTTGCTATTGCAAATGGCAATTGTTTTTTCGCAATATCATCAATCTGTTTTATTATCTTTTCAATGTTACTTTTAACAGTTATCTGCAAGTCTTAATTCTCCCTCATTTCAACGTGTCCTGTTTTTTCATTCACATAATCCAAAAGATAAAATTCAGCTAATCTTAAAAGACCAAGGGCTTCGAGGCCATTATCAAACCCTTCAGCCTGGACATCTAAATCATTATCTAAGGTAATAATTATTCGTTTTTGCATAGGCTATTGATTTTTTTGGTTTATATTGCGATATAGAATTAATATTCATAAAATGCCTCTCTTTTCTATTCTGGACCAATGTTCAGAGAATCTTAACGGATAAATGCCAGTTAACCCAAATGGCCTATTTTTTCTTATCTCACAATCAAGGAAGCGTTCCTTATCTTCGCCTTTAACCCTTTTTAGCCATAAAACTATATCCGGGGCTGCTGAAAGTTCCCCTGCGCCTTTTAGTCCAATAAGTTCACTATGACTTCGCATGGCTTCATTGCTGACCTGCGAGACAAAGACTACAACGACCTGAAGTTCTTTCGCCATTTTTTGAAGTTTAACCACGGCTTCACTCAGTTTTTCATAAAGCGTTCCGTCTCCTATGATGTTTTGAATATAATCGACAAAGATGATATCAAGCCCACTCTGTAATTTGCCTTTCTTAACTTTTAGACGGATTTCATCAATTGTGTAAACATCATCATAGATGTACAATTTCCATTTATTGATTTTATTGACCGCCCCTGCTATCACATCCTCAAACCCATTTGTGTGCCCTAACATTAAGTGTTTCTGGCTCATATTTGCACTATTGGCAATGAGTTTGATTAATTTTTCTTCGCGTGAATCTTCAAGAGAGAAAACCATGCACCGCGCTCCTTCTTCGCATGTATCAACAATCTGCTGTGCGATAAAGGTTGATTTCCCTACGCTCGTATATCCTCCGACTGCCCACACATGCCCAGGCACGTATCGCGGTATTGCAACGCTGAGTTTGGAATTTACAGGGATATATGTCCTGAGGCCCTGCTTTTCTTCGTTCCAGCGCCTTTTTAAATTTGAGACAATATCACTTACATGAGGATCTCTGTCGTTTATGGATTGATACTGAGATAATTCAACAATGTCCCGTTCCATCTTGCTGAAAAACGACGTCAAATCTTCAGCTTCTTCTGCCTCGCTTTTGATGAGATTTGCCCAATTGGAGATACGCCTTTGGGTAGATTTATTTCTGACAATCTTCGCATGAGTGGAAATATTTGCTGATGTAGGGATGTTGTCGCTGAGTTGAGAAATATAACTTGCTCCCCCTATCCGTTCTAACTCTCCTTTTGCCTTCAAACGTTCAATAAGTGTGATTAAATCAATAGGCTCTCCGAGTTGATAAAGGTCAAGACATGCAGAATAAATCAACTTATGCCCTTCACGGTAAAAATCCCCTGGCTCAATAATATCTGAAGCTGTAAGTAAAGCATCAGGTTCAATTAAAACGGCTCCGAGCACTGATTTTTCAGCCTCAATGTTATATAGTGAAAGCGTATTGCTCATAAGTATTTTAATGCTCTCCCGGCTGCATCCAGTGAAGATTTATCACCTTCGGACTTATTTTTTTCTTTTAATTCATTGCGCTTCATCTGGGCAACCAGGGTATCCCATTTTTTACGCAGCGTGTCGCCTGACTGTATGTTAGGCCCCCAGAAGACGTCATTACAACTGAAGATAATAACTTCCCTGACAAGCGAGGGACACTGTTTATCCTTATGGATAAGTAAGTCAATATCTTTTGCCCAACGTTGAATAGTTAATTTTTTATCATTCTGTTTAAAGGCATGTAATCTACTATGGGAATTTGCAGTTAAGATGCAGTTAAAAAGCAGTTCTGAAAGACCATAAGACTCAGAATCAAGAGAGAACCCCCCTTTTTTTTCTTTTAAAAGCACATTGGACTTGTCTTTTGTAATATTGTCTTTTATGTCTTTTGTGGTACTCTTTTTTGATAACGATTTATTATCTTTTTTGATAACGTTCATTATCTTTTTTGATAACGTTATCTTTTTTGATAATGGTTTCCATGTATCAAAGTCCTTGTTTATTTTATAAATAGGAATATTGCCATTATCTTTTTTGATAACAAGATTCATTTCTATTAACTTATTTATTGCTCTTTGGCAATTGGGTTTTTTTATGCCGGTAGCAAGACAGAATTGAGATAAAGTTATCGCATCCTCTTTTTTGTTAAATCCGTAAGTCTTACGAAATATTAAATCCATCACCTGCCGAGCTTCTCCCGGGATTCTTATTCTTGCTAAAGCTTCCATAAGTGTGTTTGCAATTTTTACAAAACCATTTTCACATTGCGGATTTGCCATTTTAGAAATTTACGGCACGTAACTCCCCCTTATTTTTTTATTGGTTTCTATTGATGGTTTAGCGTTTATTGCCATTAATAAACCCCATCACTTAAAGCTTTACGTGTAGCATTTACAAGTTCTCTGGCATAAGCATCATTCCTAATGCGCTCCATCCTCGACTGCTTTCCGAAGAGAAGGGATTATTTCTCTCGAAAAACTATCATGGTCGACTACATGCCCGTAGTGATGGTAATTAATAATAATTGAGCGCGGTGTCTCTTTTTCCTCTGCTTGCCACGAAGGCTCTGTCGGAGATGTATAAGCATAGCCCCCTCCGCCGGAAGGTGCAGATATAGTTCTGCCACCAGGTCTTGCTGATTCAATGTTAGCTATCTGAACTGCGCACATGGCAGCCATTAATGCTGCCTGCGCAATTTTTACATATATGTTACCTTCACCTGCAAATACCTTCATTATGGCGAGAGCTGTAGAAATTACTGCCTCTCCCATAGCAAAATCCTGATATGCCTTAAATGCTGCCTCACCTTCTTTTTTAGACATTGAGGAAAGTGTTTTCATTAACCCGGCCATGGCGCCAAAAGTGTTTCGAGCAATCCCGAGTTTTTGCTGCATAAGTTCTGCGTCATAAGCAGCCATCTGGTCGTTGGTGAATTTATCAAGCTCAAGCTGAGACATAGCGCCTTGTTCATATAAAGCGTTTGCATCCCATATAGACGTTTGTATCTGGTCCAGTCTTTCACTGTAAGGGTCTTGCCCTGTCTCTATATCCATAATACCCTTCATGCCCGCAAACATCTTTCCTAAGCCCATCCCTGCCTCACCGCCAACCTGATTTGCCATATCCATTATCTGCCGCCAGGAATCTTCATACATCTGCACCTTGTATTCCGCCTCCTGACGATGAAGTTCATTAAGTTTTTGATGTAATTCTTCTTGTCGGGTAAGTTCTTTTTCAGCCTCTTTTTGCATAAATTCATCATAAGCAAGACGTTCCTTGATATTTGCTTCCCATGCCGCATCATTTAGTTTCGTAATTTCTGCATTGACCCACTGTTGAATCTTGATTTTATCTGCCCCTGCTTTACGCCATGCCTCTGCCTGCTGCATAATAAGAGCGCTTGGTGAAAGAGTAAGCTTGTCAATTTGGGCTTGAATCTGTTCATTGAGTTTTTCAAGCTCCTTATTCATACTTCCTATACCGGTTGTAACATGATTTAATAATGGTGGAATTTTAGGAAGATGTTTCTCTGATGTATCAAATAAAGATAAAAGATTCCCTCTTGCCTTTTGTGCAAGGTCAATAGAGGCATTCCATGCTGCTTCAGCTGCTATCTTCCATTGTTGATGGGCATTGGTTGTCATATGTAATTTATCTGTCAACCAAGTTATGCCTTCTATCATCTTGAACATCCCTGCTGATAAAACCAATGCCGCAGCGGCAGTGCCTTGGAAAGCTCCATACATAGCATTAAAAAATTTAATTATCCATTCGCCTCCTCTCAATTTTAGGTCGTCTATTGAAGCAATAAACCTCTCCATCTTGTCTGATGTAGAGTCAGTTGTAGGACCAAGTCTTTTCTGTATTTCATCCACTCTTTCCATTACAATTGCATATCTGGCCGCCTGTTTTTCTGTATCAGACATTTTACTTGTAAGGTCTCCATAGCGAGCTTGTAAATCTATGATACCAATAGAACTTTCAAGCGCTCTTTCACGTCCTAAAGCAATTGCCTCTGACATGGCAATAAAATTTTCTTTTGTAGATCCTGAAATATTTGATAGGGTTTCAGCAGCTTCGGCAAGTTTAAATACCTGGTCAGGCAATAAATTTTTCTGTAAGGCTGCTCCGGCAACCTCTGCAGCAGTTGACATAGAAATCATGCCCTGAGAAACCTCTTGTATCCTGGTTATTATTGTATCGGCAGTCATTCCATATTGTGATGCAAGGGCATTAAGGGATGCTTTTTGTTCTTCAAATTTTGCATACATTTCAGCCATATTCCATGCTTGGCTTATTGTTTTATATGCTCCATAGGCAGCAGCTGAGAAAGCCAACCAGTGTTTTTGAATCTTCCCGATAATTTCGCCTGTTTCAGATTCCATTTTTTTCAGGGAGCCCGTAACCTGCTTTACACCCTCTATTGCCATAGTGCCGTCTGCTGTTATTTTGATGCTTATATTGTTGACGTTCGCCATAAAATTTACCTCCTTTATAGCCTCCCCCTGTGGAAGGACCCGCAATTTTCTAACGCCTTCTCCATATTGGGTTATTAAAATCTTCCTTCAAATTGTTTTTGAATTGTGGATGGAAAGCTAATTTATCAACGGGTCTAACCTTTTGATTTACCAGTAAGGGGATCGCTTCCTCTCGTGTTAGTCTTACAATTTCACCTTCTTTTAAAAAAACCACCGCGTCCACTGTCCTGAATGTGTCAGGACGGATGACCTCATATTCGTCAATCTCCTTCATTCTACAAGGTATAATATGACCCGTTAATAACAAATCGGGAACAACATCATTAGGCAACTCTAAGACCTCTCCAACCTTTGCAACTCCCATGTAACCATTTGGTCGTTTTAAGTGAAACTCTTTTTTTACTTCAAATTTGTGTATTAATTTTTCAACCATAATTCCCAGCCTCCTTAAATAAAAATTTTTTAGTCTTCTGCCCATGGGTTAAAATCTGTTTCGTTTACTGGTTTCACAATCCTATTCAGCATTAAATCCAGCGCTTCCTTTCCTTTAAGGATTACTATTTCACCCTGTGCTATGCTTTCATGAATGCCTTCACTATTGACAAATTTAAAGATTTTCAATGCCTCGAATTCACTTTTTTTAGGCAAGTTCGCAGGATAAACCATCTGCTGAAATAGAAGCTGTAACGCTGTATCCTTGAACAGTTTAACTTTAGCCCCCGGTTCAACGCTTACTAAGGGACCGTCAACAACCTTTAGAAAAAAGCCCTTTAAGGCTATAAAGTCCCCCAATTTGCCTTGATTTTGATTGTCCCTAAATTCAATAAGTTCCTTTTGATTGTCTTTAATTTCATTCATAATAAACCCCCTTTTATTAAGTTTTTCTTTTTAAATTCCCTGCATTTGAAATACTTTGAATCTCATTTACAATCCAAAATTCCATATGAAAAATATCATTCGGACTTAATTTTAAAGAAATCATTCAGTTTTCTCTCCTTCATTTTTTGGATTTTCATCCTCAAAAAATAAAATTAACAATTATTTTCCGACATTAAAATCAAAGTAAGTGTCTGTTAACTCAATTTTTTTAAATGTCATTACAAGTTCTTCAGCCTCCGTTAAGAGTATGGTGCTTTGTCTATTTTTTTCATTTCCAATCATGGACCCACCCCTTCTTATTTTGATTGCTGTTGCGCAGGTTAATCATCTGCCCACGTAACATTTTTATTGTAGTGACAAAATCGCAGATAGGAATATTGATGTTAGCGTTGTAATTTCTGATTAATTTGTAAAGGTCGTCTGTGGCCGGGAATGAAAAAGCGACTCTGCTATTTTGGATTTTAAAAGTTGGATGGTTTCCACAAAAAGAGAGATAACTTGCAATGTAGAGGTCTAAAGTTTCAAAAATTTGAGAGGTCTTTATCTCTGCCATTTATCTTTCTCGTTTTTAACTTAAATGAAAGTAAATTACACGTTACTAGGTTTAATTCAGTTTTTTACATATAGACTAAATAAATTATGATTGAACGATAAGAATTAATCAGGAAGATTTTTAAGTTTTTTTGTGTGAAAATCTTCTCGATGGATTTTTCGGTGAGGTTAATAGTTTATTAATGGAATGGTCAGACATGCCAGCTTCCAATTTTAAAGCGCTTTTGGCAATAATGCGTAAGGAATTTTTAGATAAGTTGAATTCATTTATAAAATTGATTTTTTTTATTGTTTCTAATTTACTCAGGAAATATTTGGTGAAAGCATGCGTAACTTTATTAGAGTTTAAAGCGGCAGCATCTTCCTGGAACATAGGGACTGCACCCTTTTCCTTAAATTCTTGGATCAATGCTCTAAGAAATTCTTGAAGTGTTGGAAGATATCTATCGTCTTCAAAATTATGTATTTGATTGATAAGAGGTAAAACATACGTATCAAAAAGTAATGCTTTTTTCTTATCGGCTTTTTTAATTAAATAAATTACATCTGTATCCGCATCAGAAATAATCCTCGTCTTTTGCGGTCCGGCGAGCTCTGAATTTTTCTGGGGATTCCATGCTGTAGTTTGCTTTTTCTCATGGCTGTTAAGTTGCTTAATAAGTTTTTCTACGGTTTTTATTATATCTTTTTGTAATTCATTTATGTCCTTAATGTAATTTTTCGCTGCTGTTGCTGCTTCTTCATTATATAAAATAGCACCGGAAACAATACTGAGTAAAATATCACTATATAGCCGGAATTCCGCGGTATCAATATTAATTTTCTTGATTTCCTCTGTTTTCCACCGTTTGATGTCCGTTTCTGCAATCTTTACATAGCCCTTCTTCTCGGCAAGTTCATCAAGCTGTTTCAGCCGTACTCTCTTAGAAAGCGGTAATTTTTCTACTTGCTCAGTAATCTCTTTATATACGTTCTCCATATCGCCTTTTTGTTCTTTGAGGCGTTCAGCAATTTCAATTTCTTTAGGATATTTAAGGGTGGCAAAAAAATCAGAAACCCATTTGAAATTATCTTTGGAAGGCTTTTTTTTGATATCCTTTTTCTTTCCCATTCCCATTCTCCTAAATGGTCTCTCCTAAAAAATGGAAGGGGAAAGTGGTAGGAGTGCCACCTTATCGGCTCCGGCAGCCTATCCCCTGACTTTTAACTATTATACCGAATCCTTATAGACAGGTGAAAATTTATTTTTTTCTAAAAAGATTTCAATGGAATTAAAACCTGTTTTATCCATGCGTCTGCATTTTCCCTGAAATACCATGCTATTTTTTAATTTAAAGAGGTAATTATGAATTAGGTGAAAAAATTGTTTTGCGCTATCCTTAGTTAATGTGTTAAATAGCCTTAAAACGATTTTTTCTGCTTCTGTAACTGGATATTCGTTTGCTTTTAACCACTCTGTAGCCGGGCATTTGTTTTCTCTTAAATCTTTATTGACCAATTGCCTGAAAACCCGGTGTGTACAGAGTTCTAAAAATTTCTTTTCCAGGGAATCAAAGACCTCTGGTTTATAATCGCCTACTTTATTCCTTAAAATCTCAAACCTTTTTTTGATGTCTTGTGTGAATTCCATTCTCTCTTTATTTTTTTTCATTTCCGCTACCTCCTTTAAAAAATGTCAAAATGGTGTTTTTTATCATATTGACGCCTTTTTGGCTTCTTAAAATTTGTTGTAAGCGATTATCTTGCATTCGTCAATGGTTTACTATCTGTCTTTTCCCCTCTTTCTTTATGTTCTTCTTCATGCGGAGCTCATCTACAATGAGCTTAAAAGTGTAGTTGCTTTATCTTTGAGCTTCAGCGCTCTGTCTTTAAAAATATCACTATTTGATATAACTTGATCAAGACCAATAATATTTTCATTTAATACCTCTCTCGCCTTTTCTGCTGTACTCCATGCTCCCTGTGATGTCATTGTTATTTCTAATTCAGCATGACTCAAAAATCGCTTCTGGTGTTCATTTATTACATTATCTACCTTTTCAAGATGCGTTTCAATAATCATGGATAATCCATAGCCGATATCTTCGTCGTCATCACTTCTCTGTTCAAAGTTTGCCATTCTAAGAAGACTGGCTATGCTCTTTAACATCAAATTGGTATTCTGAACAGCAAAGCCGAGATCGGCAACGGCCTCTACATCATATTCTTTCAATTTTGTTGTACTTTCTGTTTTGTTATTCTCGCTCTGTGATGGTTTATTCTCGAGACTTTGTTCCATGATTGAGATATAACTGTTATCTCCGATAATTATATGGTCTATAACGGGTATTCCTATCAAGTCCCCGACTTTTTTTAAACTCTGTGTGATCTCTATATCAGTCTCGCTTGGATTTAAATCACCGCTTGGATGATTATGGCAACATAATATTGCATAGCTATTGTTTAAAATTGACGCCTTAAAAACTTCCCTGGGGTGTATTGAGGAACTTGTAAGGGACCCAACAGAAATAAGCTCCTTAGCGATGATGCGGAGTTTTGCATCAAGATGCAGGACATAGAAATATTCTCTGTCTTTTTTCTCAAGAAAACGCATTGATTCATAAACATATTCTGGGTTATTTACTGACCTACCCATTTTTGCCTTGCCCGTTTTAATTACCTTAAGTGTCATAACGTTACCTCCCTTTTATCTTTGAAATAAAATAATAATTATCACAATATCACAATTAAAGATATTTGTCAATTATTTTATTGCATTATTATTAAAAGTAAAGTAATATTATAATAATCTTTTTGGGACCAGAAAGATAAAAGAGATAAAAGAAAGGAGAAAAAATTATCATGGTTAAATCCAGGGACGATATTGAGAGGGAAAGTTATTCTGTGAGGTTGAATCCCGAACTTATCCGGCAACTAAAACATGTAGCAGTAGACGAGAAAAAATCCATGAGTCAATTAATAGAAGAAGCCATAGCTTTACTTTTACAGAAGCACAAAAAAGCAGGGAAGTAATCAAAGCCATATGGCAAAATTCATTCATATTCATACGTTCATCGTGCATCTTGACCAGGACGGCGCTATATTTAAACTTCTGAGAGAGATTGAAGAGGTAACAAAATTCCCTCTCAGACCATACCTAAATGGTAAACATATGGTTATACATTATCTGAAAGATTACAGGGCGCGCCGGCCCATCGGCAAGGACTGCATAGATGCAGTTCCATTTTCTGCTTCTCTCCTGCTTAAACAAAAGATCAAAAAACTTCATAATACAGATATCTACTGGCTGTGTCATGAGATCGCTCGGATAAAACGGACCGGTGTTGAACAAATAGCAGGTAAAACTTTGTATGTTTTCCTGGACCAATTCCTGAAAGATGAAAAGAGAAAAAAGAAGTCGATTAAGTCTCCGCTGCCAGCATATCTGATACCTTAAGGAATATTTTATTTGAACAGACCGATTAAGAGGATTTACAAATGGGAGAAGTTATTTATTTACCTACCAGGATTGAAAGGTTTTGGTCAGAATACGAAAAGGAAACCAAAGATTATTTGAAATTAATAAATGCAAGTGCGGAAATGACAAACCATATCTGCGCCAAACTCAAAAAAGTATTTTTCAGTTACGAGAAGGATTTCAGTTTTAATATTAATATCCCTCTACCAGAAGGACTATCTAAAACTGAAATTCAAGGGATTATTTCAGTAATTCAAGATGCTTTAGCCGGACATATGCAAAAACTAAGTAACTTTTGGTGGAAAGCTTTTAAAGATAGACTGCTTTTAGAAATAGAGTTGTATAAATGCCAACATGGTCAATAAGAAGACAGTAGCCGTTTAAATGCTATCAGGACCCTTCACAATTGCGTCAGGAGCGATTTAATTTTAGTGGACTAATACTTTCCTTCTCAATCTTCAAAAGACCTCTTATTTCAAGAGTTGTCTCGGGAGTCCCGGGGCCAGCCCGACTTTTTTTCGCATGACCAAGTTATGCCAGTTTCCCCGGAAATTCAGCCCTGTAAAATTCGCTCTGCTGCTTTATCTCATCTCCGGACATATCACAGCATGGCTTCAATCAGGATGTTCTTATAGTCACCACATATCGTCACATCATGCGTTTTTTATGTGCAACTCCGGGAGATCACACCAGTAGGGCTCCTCGATATTCCCAAGGTGGTTTGATTAATATGCCATGCTCAGAGCTGCAGGTCCTGCAAATCGCCGGATTGGACAGTGCTATTATTCAGACTTCCGATAGAGACAAGTTCCATTGCAATGAGTCGAAGTTTGGCGGACAAATGTAAAACATAAAAAAATTCCCGGTCTGCCTTTGAAATGAATTTCATAACTTCATAAACATCCCTGGACTTATAAATACCTTGACCTTTTGACATATCACGGTTATTTGTTATTTTGATAACCGGCAAAGGCATATTTACATCTTTTACTTTTTCAATGCTGTTCATAGTTTCTTCTCCTTTTTAAGTATTAATTATTACTTTATTACATTAATTATACTTTAAGAATTAATTATGTCAAGTATTTTTTATTGCTTTCTCTCTCATTATAGTTTATAATTTTTTAAAAATTAAAAGAGCCGTTAATGGGTGAGAGAGAAAGTTATTCCGTCCGGTTGCTGCCTAAATTGTTTAAAAAATTAAAACTTTTGGCTGTCAACAGAGAGAAAACGTTAAGCCATTGTCTTGAAGAAGCTATCCAATATCTTCTAAAAAAGTATTCCAAAGAGGGAAAATAAGGGTAATGCCCGCCGTTTACGGTAGCTCATAGTTAACTGTGCAGTAAATGTGCAGTTGATAGGATAAAAGAAGGGATAACACCGTTTGTGATGCTATCCCTTGAATGTGAGTTTTTTCCTTATACCGTCAAGCATTAGCAACCAAGAGAGAGATTAACACACTCAATAAGTTATAATTACGAATCAGTTGCTCTGCCGCTGAGCTACATCGGCTGTTCAAGATACATGATACAAGATTTACGAGACATTTTACAGAATAAATTTATTATGATAGAATAGTTTGCTAACAAATAAAAATATTCCCAAAAATTTTTTGGTTCTTTCGTAAAAAAGTTGAAAAAGTGTATAAAACCTTAGTATGTAGGAGAGGCAGGTATGTTTATGTCATTCCGACTTGTTCGGAATCATTCTTTAAAGAGGGTTGCTGGACAAGCCAGCATGACAGAAAGAAGCAGGAAGTCTCCCGCAACGGGGACTAATGTAGAAAGGTTTAAACAACTTTAACTGTAGAAAAGAACTTTTTTCAATTTAAATACGAAAGAGGGAAATTTTTTTTAAAATTCATTAAAAATATAAGAAGGAGAATAATAGATGGCAACTAAACATAAAATACCCGCATCATCATGGAGGGCATATATGGAAGGAGCTTTCTATGCTAATTCCGTAAGAAAAACTACAATGGCGGAGCTTTACTCTCTTGCCATTAAGCAGCCTGAAGTTGTTGTCACATCTCATCCTATGTATAAACCGGAGCAATTTAATCTTCCAAAAGATGCGAAGGTGCT
>Ga0154761_132_pt1 | contig 17394 bp, 15 predicted proteins | sample Rifle2008BG16ft_FD_105769 | JGI IMG/M metagenome (GOLD analysis project Ga0154761, IMG submission 105769) | Candidatus Levybacteria bacterium RBG_16_35_11 | reverse complement strand
AACTACTATTTCTATCTCCTTAAACGTTTGATTAAATAGGGATGTTAGACAGTCTTTAAACCATTTTTTACCGTTCCAATTAACAATTATTACCGATATAAAGTTTTTTTTAATTTTTGACAAACTCATAATAAAAAGATTTGGGCAGAAACAGATTTCCAAACCAGTTAAAAACAAATCCTATTGGAACTGTAATAATCCACAAGGGAAAATAAACAAGCGGCGTTCTAACAACAACAGGATCAAACATCAGAAAAAAGGCATGGACTGCTTTGGTGTAAAAATTGTCTCTCCAGCTGCCAATACTTAACTGGGAATCTGATTTTACTTTTCTTTTAAATAAGAAATAAAGTTCAAAATGCTGTAAAAATCCTTTTTTCTTTTTCTTTTCTAAAACCATTTTGCTTTCTTTAAATAAACTTTCGATTTCTCCTTCTTTAAAAAATCTGACATGATGAATCTCACTAAAATATGTCGGTCTTATCTTTAATAACCATTCCTCCGATTTATAATGGGGCACATTTACGATAACTTTCCCTTTTGATTTTAATACCCTGGTTATTTCAGCTATTGTTTTTCTTAAATTATCTACATGTTCTAAAATATCTATTGCTAAAACTTGGTCAAAAGATTTGTCTTTAAACAATAATTTTTCTGCATTCATATTTAAAAATTCAATTCTTGGATATCTTTTTTTACAGATTTCTATATCTTTTTTTGAAGCATCAATCCCTATTACTTTGTTATTTTTTTGCTTTGATAATAAATATGTGCGAAAACCCTGTCCGCAGCCAATTTCTAAGATTTTTTTCACTTCTTGTTTTTTAGATACCAATCGATTGTTTCTTTAATTCCTGTTTTTAAGTCTGTTTTTGCCTTAAAACCAAATTCCCTTTCTGCTTTTGAGACATTAAGTTTTCTCCTTATTACCCCATCCGGTTTGGTTTTGTCCCAAATTATTCTCCCTTTATATCCAGCGATTTTGGATATTGTTTCTACTAATTTTTTTATAGAGGTTTCAACCCCTGAGCCCAAATTAACAGGGTCTAATTTCTCATATCTTTCAGTTGCTAAAATTATTCCCCTTGCTGCATCTTTAACGTAAAGAAATTCTCTGGTGGCTTTGCCGGTTCCCCAGACAATTATTTCCTTTGCATTGTCTAATCTTGCATCAACTATTCTTTTTATTAATGCAGGCATAACATGTGAATGTTTGGATTCAAAATGATCACCTGGACCATATAGGTTAACAGGGAGTAAAAAAATTGACTTAAATTTATATTGATCAAAATATGCTTTTCCCTGAACCAAAAGCATTTTTTTTGCCATCCCGTAAGGTGCAGTTACCTCTTCAGGGTAACCATCCCAAAGAGAAGTTTCCTTAAAGGGGATTGGAGCATTTTTCGGATAGGCACAAACAGTTCCGATAGTAACAACTTTTTCAACCCCATTTAATCTTGCCGCTTCCATAAGTTGGATTCCCATTAAAGCATTATCGTAAAATAGTTCGGCTGGTTTTTCCTTATTAAATCCTATCCCTCCGATTTTTGCAGCAAGATGAATAACGATATTTTGATTCTTTGTAGCTTTAAGGCAATTCTTCCATTCTTTTAGATTAAATTCTTTGGATGACGGGGTAAAAATATCTTTTTTAAGAATTCCTCTCTTAAGCAAACCTTCATAGACATGTCCTCCTAAGAATCCAGATTTTCCAGTTAGTAAAATTTTTTTAGTCTTTAAACTCATGTTAATTTCCTGCTTATGACTGCATAGGAGTATCCTAGTGCAATTAAAAAACAAAAGACAGGGTGCAAAAACCAAGCCCCGTCTCTTATTTTAAAATAACCCTTAATTGAAACATATAATGGCTGAATGAATGTAAATGTAAAAGCAATAAATAAGAAAAGTCTAAAGATATCATTTTTACTTCTTGCATCAAAGACAAAATACCTTCTGTCCTTTGCTCTTTTCTGATAATGAAGTTTCATATAATTTGCTCTTTTTTTAACATAGCCTATTAAAGACCCAACTGATGTATCATGAATGATATCATCTTTAACAACAGCATAGGAATTAAGATTGTATTTTAAAATATCAAATGGAACATCTATATGGAAAAATTTTCTAGGACCCACCTTTCCTTTTATAAGATAGGCTCTCCTGGCAAAAAAACCATTTGAGCCTAAGGTTGGGAAATGATCTTTGTCAAATTTGACAATAAAATATTGACTTGTGTTTTTTGTAACTTTTCCAAACCCAATCCATTTATCGGAAATGTATGAAAGCTTATCTGCCTTGCCTAAATATAGACCTATAGGATCTGCAGATCCAATTAATGAAAAATAGCGGTTAAGGGCTTTATCAGATTTCCTGTAAGCAAACCTCCAGGTATAACTTCCAACCAAGTTCTTATTTTCCATTAGAGGAGATACCATCTTCTTAAGCCAATTTTTGTGAGGTAAATAATTATCTGAATCAATTAATCCAACTATTTCTCCTTTTGCTATATTAAGTCCTTCCCCTTTACAAGCTTCGGGGTCATTTGGGTATTTACCCTGAACCACTTGAACATTCAATTTAGATTTTGCTATCGTATCTAATGTTTTATCTGTTGACCTACCATCAATAATTATTAAATCCATTTTACTTCTAGGATAATTCTGACTAGAAATAGTTTGAAGAAGTTTGGGTAAAGTTCTTTCTACATTTTTAGTAACTATTATTATTGAAAGGCTAGGAAAATCTTTATTACTGTTCATTGTACGAAAGGACAGACCAGATGTTTAAAGTAAATATTATAAATAGGGAAAAATAATTAACAAAATAGGAAAACTTGTTTGTTTTTGGAATAAATAATGGAAGCAAAGAGACGCTAAATAATAATAAAAAGAACCTAAAGATGATAAAAGAAAATCCGAATGTCTGCACCCAGGTCAACTGCAGTAATGATAATCCAGCAAACGCAAGAAAAAGAAACGTAAGAATCGCATTTTTATTAAAATGGTCTTTAAGAAAGATAGCGGTTGCCATAATCATAAAAGGATAAAAAGGATACCTATACCAGCCATGAGAGGCCTCATTGGGAATGGCAAAAATAAAGACTAAAAAGTAGGAAATAAAAGGAATAATTACAAAAAAGTTTTTCTTAAGATCTTTTACCAAAAGTAAAAAGATTGCAAACCAGCCAAAATAAATCCAGCCATCAATAAGAAAGCGGTCAACAAGATAAGGAGACGTAAATAAAGCAAAAAAGCTGTTAAATGCAATGTCATAGCGCTGTAGCTGAAGTAACCAAAGGTCAAGGAAGAGCTTTGAGTCAAAATATAGTCCGTAGAGAATAAATATAAAGAAAAAAGGAATAACAAGTGCCAAAAATTTAAATGCATCTTTGTATTTTCTTAAAAATAAAAGAATTAAAAATATGGAAAACCCTCCTGCAATCCAAGGGATTTTGGCTAAGATTAAAAGACCGCAAATAATTGCAGCGATATTCCTAAAATAGGCATTTTTTGTTTTTACAAACTTTGAGATTAAAAACAAAGATAGAAGGAAAAAAGGAATAAAGAAATTTTCATTTTGGACAATTCTTGAACCAACAGCAAGTGTGGGAACAGTCGCATAAATTAAGGAGGAGAGTAGTCCTATTTTATAGCCGTAAACTTCGGCAGCAAAAATATATAAAATAAAAATGGATAAAACTCCAAGCAATAACGCCAGTCCCCTTATATTTTGAAGTGTTAGATGATACATATCATTAGCTCCGTTAATAAGAGCATATCCTCCTGCTACCAAACCAAATAAAGGAGGGTGTTCCAAGTAAGGCCTTACAATTCTAAAATGGGTTTTTTGATAGGTAATGTCTTTGAAATTTTTATATTGCGGATGAGGAGACCAGGAGGAAGGAGTATGATTTTGAATAATGGATATTCCCAACCACGTCCAGGCATATTCATCAAACGTTGCTCCTAGCCTTGGCCAAGTATATAAATTGTTGTATCTTAGACAAAACCCAAGAACAATTATTAAAAATAAAAAAATAAATCTATATTTTTTTAGCATATTTCTTGCAAACGTTATTGATTAAATCCAGGCTTTGTTTAGTTGCTTTTTCCCAGGTAAGACTATCCGCCCACTTTAAACAATTATTTTGAAACTCTTTGTATCTTTTCTTATTCAAGAAAAGCTCAAGTGCTGCGTTTGCCATTTCCTTGGCAGAATTTTCTCTTAAAACCATTCCCGTTTTTCCATTTTTTACAGAATCTTTCAGCCCTGAAACATTATAAACTACGGAGGGGGTTGCTTGACTTGCAGCCTCAATTACAACAAGCCCCCAACCCTCTTTTACCGAAGCATGAAGTAGAATATGGGCTTTTCTTAGTAGTTCTATTTTCTTTTTTTCCGATACTTTACCCAAAAACCTTACCTTTGGACTTATTGAAAAAGATTTCATCGTATCTTTTAATTCTTCCACATAGTTTTTTTCGCCATCCCCAACTATCCAAAGCTGTGAGTTTTTATGTATTCTTAAAATATAGAAAAAGGCCCTAATTACCTCTTCAATTCCCTTCATCTTCACAACCCTGCTTACAAAAATTAAGGTAAATTTTTCCTCTTTTTTTGGAAAAATTTCTAAAGTTTTATTACTAATGGGGCAATTTATCGAAGTTATGTAATTTCTTGCTATTCCTTGTTTCTCCAAGTCATCGATAGTTGAATCGGAATCCGTCCAGAATTTGATATCTTTATACAATTTAAAGTAAAAAGGCTCTATCGATTTGCCAATTTTATTTATAGGAAAAGGGAACATGTAGTCCCATATTTCACTTGCAACCTCATGAATAAAGGCAATCTTTGGTTTTCTCACATATAAAGGAGTAAAAAAAGGCAACCCATGGATTTGATCAATTACCAAGTCAAACTTTTCTTTTGAAAATAAATAATACAAAGGTGCCAGAAGATAAACCGTATTAGAATTTCCTCTTCTAATAAATTTAATACCGTCGACTGTCTCTATGTCTTTACCACCGCTATATTTGGAGGTAAACCATGTAACCTTATGCCCTGCTTTGACCCAAGCTTTACAATGTTCACTTGTTACGTATTCAGCGCCGCCGCTTTTTGGATTCTTTGGATCCCGCCAGTTAAGCATTAATATGTTCATTGTTTTTTGTCGTAATAATGAAGGATTCTTAATCTATAGAAAACGGCAGCAGTATCCCAAAGCATCCAAAATACTACTCTCCAAAAGTTTAAATTGCTTATTGTATTTTTACTGAAATCAAGCCTTACAGGAGCTTCATATATTTTGTGATAACCCAATTTTGATGCCACAGCCAAAACTTCTATGTCAAAAGCAAATCTTTTAATAATAATTCTTGAGAATATATCCTTTGCAACCTTCTTTTTGAAAAGCTTTAATCCCACTTGCGTATCTTTTACTTTAAAACCAAACAAAATGCGGGTCAATGTCCGATATCCCCAAGATAAAACTTTTCTAAAAAATGGGTAATCTACTTTTGAATCCGGGTGAAGCTTACTTCCCAAAACTATATCTGCTTTATTCCAGTCCATTATATCCAGCATTAAAGGGATCTCGCCAGGATCAAGATCCATGCCAGCATCTTTAAAGCCTACAATGTCTCCTTTTGCTGCCAGCATACCAAACCGGACAGCATGTCCCTTTCCTTTGTTTTTCTCATATCCTATTACTTTTATGCGTTTATCTTTTAATTTAGATACTATTTTTGAAATATCACTAAGTTTCCCATCGGCAACAATGATTATTTCGTAGTTTGCGCTTATCGAATCTAGCGATTTTCGGAGTCTTTTTATGTCAATTAAAATTGTTTTTTCCTGTTTATGGGTGGGGATTACAAAAGAAAGGGTTTTTAAACTCATAATATGATAGTGATCATAGCAAAATTGAGCTAAATTATAAAGAATTGAAATTTAAAATTAACTGTCTATCTTTTGAAGCAGAAGTTTACCTGATTGGGAGATAAAGTAAGCTAAAAAACCAAGTAAAAGCAACAGACAAATAATTAAGGAAATAAGGATAATCTCAAGGAAATTAGCATGAAACAAGGATATTAACGCTATTTGAAGGACTGAGCCTGCAAGTAAAGGAATAAATATTGAAGTTTTGCGAAGCGAAAGAAAAAAATAAACGCATACATTAAGGAGGCAAAAAACGGTCATATAGGCACCGAAAATTCCCAAGTATGAGCTTACTCCCTGATACCCTCCTCCCAAAAAGAACCTTACCGAGTAAGATGGGAAAACAAAATAAAAAGCTGATATTAAAACTGATGGAATTAGAACTAGAAAAAAAGCCATGTAAAATAATTTATTAAAAGGCTGTTTTCTCGCATGTCTTCTTACGATTAAAGGAAACATAACTGTTGGAATTATCCCTGTAAGATAGAAAATAACTTTCCCAATCAGAGAAAGACCACCATAAAGCCCTGCTTCAAAAGGGGTGAAAAAATGTTTAACCAAAACAACATCTATTGAAATGAAAGAAGAAAGACTGAGGATTGCAATAGTAGATGGAGCTCCGTATTCCAATAATTCTCTGGTTGGAATTCTAATACTGACCTCTTTTCCTTTTTGGAGTAAAAATTTTAAGGGAATGAATCCTAAAAGAAAAATAATAGCAAATGATAGTATGCTTGCCCAGATTGCACCAAAGACTCTGTATCCCATAAAAACAAGAATCACACCTGCAATTAACCTTACTGTTGCTCCTGAAATTTGAGTAATTGAGATAAAAAGGAATTTCACCATTCCCTGTAAAAAACCGGTATTAACAATTGTTATATATGAAATTGCAATTATTGCTCCAACCAAGGGAACGAATAAAAAGTTGTCCAGTTTGAGAAAATTTTGGATGAGCGGTGATAGGGCAAAAAAGAGAATAAAAATAATAGCTGATATAAGAAAAAGAAATTTCATCATCTTAAAATAAAAACTCTTAAGTTTTTCCGTCTCCCCTTTTGCAAAATAATCTCCTGCAAACCGAACAACGATGGGAGTTAATGACTGAGCGGGGATGGCAAATAATGTAACCAAGGCAATTAACGATGCGTAGATTCCGTAGTCTGGCTTTGAGAGATTACGTGCAAAGAAAAGGTTTAATAAAAAGGCAAGAAGAGCAGAAAGAATAGTTCCAATGAATAAATAAAAACTTCCGGTTATTAATTCATGCCTTAAAACTCTTTTACCGAAAGAGAATGCTTTATCTTTCATTTAACTTAGAGAGGAATCTCATATAAGTTTATCTTTCCAAATAGGCGGCGTAGTGCTGTTTGAAAGTTCTAATTCTTCTAAATATTTAAAAGGCACAGGTCCTTTTTTCTTTGCCCACTCAATCATTTTCCCTATCCCCTCTTTAAGTGGAATTGTTGTTTTGTAGCCAAGGAGTTTCTCCGCCTTTTCAACAGTGCACCATGCTTCTTTCACTTCAAGCGGCCTTGGGGGCAAATACTTTGGTTTTAAGTTTGTTGGCACCTCTTTACCTTTAAAGAATTCACTTAAAACAATTTCTCCGATTTCATTTATAGTATTTTCTTCAACCGGTCCAATGTTAAATGTTTCTCCGTTTACTTTATTATCAAAAGCCGCTTTTATAATATAAGGCGTAAAATCATCGATATATGAAAATGCTCTTTTTTGTTCTCCGTCTCCATAGATATAGAAATTTTTGTTATTTAAAAGACAATTAATGAAAATGGCAATTACATTTCTGTATGGATCTGAAAGATTTTGTCTTGGACCAAAAACATTATGCGGCCTTATAATTACATAATCAAAATGAAAAACGCGGCTTAATATGTGGGTTGACTTTTCCATTGCCATCTTTCCTATTGCATAAATGTCTTCAGGCTTCATTTCCATATCCTCGGAAAACGGAGTTTTTTGTGAACCGTAAACACTCATTGAGGAGGTTAAAACCATTTTTTTCATTTTGTTTTTAATTGCCGGAACCAAAACATTTAAATATGCCAAATAATTTCTTTCTGTTGAATTTATCGGGGTAAATTGACTTCTTCCTTCCGATGCATCCGCCGCCAGATGGAATATAAGCTCCGGTTTTATCAAGCTTATGTATTCTTCAGTCTCTTTTTTTAATCTTAAATCAAGTTTCCTAAAAACACTTTTGGGATTAACATTTTCCTCATATCCTCCAGACAAATCGTCAACGCCATGAACTTCATGTCCAAGATCAATTAGCTTATCTACTAAGTCACAGCCCATAAACCCGGCTGCTCCTGTTACCAAAATCCTCATATTATTTCATCTTAAAGTTTATCTTTTTTAAATATCAAAATCAACGATTCTCTAAGGCCTTCATATATGCTTCTATTGTTTTTTTTGCCGTATTTTCCCAACTGAAATTCTTAGCCTGTTTCAATCCCTTTTCAGATAGTTCTTTTCTCAATTTCTCCTCGTTGAAAACCCTTATGACTGCTTCCTCTATTTCTTTTTGGTTATAAGGGTCAACAAATAAAGCAGCATCCCCTGCAATTTCTTTTAATGACCCTTCCTTTGACGTAATAACAGGACAGCCACAGGACATTGCTTCTAAGATTGGTAATCCGAACCCCTCATAAAAAGATGGCATTACAAAAACGGTTGCAAGATTATATAAGAAAATAAGATCATCAGTCGGAACAAAACCTAATGCTTTTATATTTTTGCCTTCTTTTACCAAACTTCTTACTTCTAATAAATCCCTATTCCATGGATTACTCATGTCAAATTCCTCATCTTTTATTGCTTTTCCGACTAAGACTAAAGGAAGATTCAAATTTTCAAAGGCTTGTATAATTTTGGGTAAATTTTTATTCCAGGTTACATCACCAACATATAGGCCAAATTGATCAGGGAGGTCATATTTGTTCTTAGTTTTCAACTTCCAATTTCCAACTTCCAATTTTTTAAACTCTTCTCCTGCTGCAAGATAAACAACGGAAATTCTATTTTCAGAAATTCCAGTAAATTTAATTATGTCCTCTTTTGAGGACTGGGAATCAGTAATTATGTAATCTGCTTTTTTTAATCTAGTCTTTTGAATCTGCCATTTAACTTTTCCTTTTATCCCACTTGGGAATTGTTTTGGGAAAACAAGTGGGGTTAAATCATGAACAGTAACCACTGTTTTTATCTTTTTTATCGGCAGAGTTATAAAAAATGGTTCAAAGTAGGGAATATGGATTAAGTCTAAATCATTGGGTAATTTTTCTGAACGAGTAAAAAAATTATACTCATTCTTGGGATAATATTTTTGTAATGATGCTTTTAAATGTTCTAGATAAAAACCTGTTCCTCGGACTCGATGTTGTAAAAAATGTCCAGTTTTTAGAGGAGATATATCTATTCCTATCTTCATTTTTTAAGTTTAACATAAGTAAGATTTAAAAACCAAACCAGGATAAAAAGAAATGCTAATCCTGAAATCCAAGCAGAAATTTTTCTCACTTGGGTATCTTCAAAATATACTTTTGCATCATATTTTCCTTTGGGAAGGGCAAATTCAATCTTTCCCTCTTTGGACGGCCATATTTTTGTTTCTTTTCCGTTGATCAATACTTTCCAGCCGGGAAAATAGGCGATATTTAATTTTTTAAAATTTGTCTTTTCTTCTCTTACGCCGCTTTTAAACCAGGCTGTATTGAAGGAATTTCCAATACTATTAGTCCCCTTTATAAAATTGGGTCTGGTTGTGTAATAACTATCTGTCCTTTGCATGTAATAGGCAGGCTTTGCATATTGGAAGTTTAACCCCAAAGATAAAAGAATAAAAAGTGCGGAAAAGATAATTTTTCCTTTCTTCCCCTGCGAGACTATGCTTGCGGCGAGAAATGAAGATATTAAGATAGCAAGACTTAACAGCCTCCAGGGAAATTGAAAATAATTAAGAAGTGGCAGATTTACCCAGATTGGATAAGAAAAGCGAAGCATTAAGGCAACTACAATTAAAAAAGTAATTGTAAAAAAAAGTCTGACTAAAAATTCTTTTTTCTTTTTAAAAAGAAAAATTAACGATATTATAAAAGCGAGAATATTTGCAATCCCTAATTGAAACGACATCTGATTTTGTAAATAACTTCCCGAAAACCCTGATCCCCATGAAGGGAATATCAGTTGGTAAAGTTCTGGGAAATTTGCCTTTATATCAAAAATTTCCAAACCTACAACATATTTTTTTTCCAAAAGTGCCGGAATCCAAAAAATTGAAGACAAGAAAAGACCCAGAATAAAAATAGAAGCTGTTTTTATTGCAATTTCTTTTCGCTTTTTTTCACTTAAGGTAAGAATGGCAATATAGAAAATTGAAAAGATAAAAAACATTAAAGCCAATATATTATGAGAAAATACCAAAAGGGAAAAAAATACTGAAGAAAGAATCAAAAAAGAATTTTTTCTTTCTTTCACAAACACTGTTATCGCCCACAAAAATGCGGGAAAAATAGCTAAAGCCCAAACCTCACCAACAGACCCTCTAATATAAATATCTACAAAATGATAGGGAGAAAACGTATAAACGATTGAACCGATAATTCCACCTAAATTCCCCCAGAATTTTTTAGCCCAAAGAAAGAAAAAAATGCTGCCAAGAATCGTTGCAAAAAACATATTTAATTTAAATGTGTCTATAAAAGAAAAGCCAAACAGATGTAAAAAAGATGAAAAATAATTGGGAAGGGGATAAACATAGTTAAAAAGGGGAACCCCTAAACCATTATTTAGATCAGGGGCCCATCTTGGATAGATAACTCCAGATCGTAAAACCTTATCAAATTCATAAAATCTAATTACATGATATTCCCCGTCATGAGTAGGAATCATACCTGGATAAAGCAATGAATATGATGCTAAAACGGCAACTATTAAAATCAAAAAAAAGTATTTAAATTTAATGATGTATTTCATTTTATCGATTTAAACGTTTTGCAAAGAAGAGGTAAATTAAGGTTGCGAAAGGGAAAAAGAAACTAACTGAAGTTTTAATTAAGGGCGTATTGCCAAAATGAGTTCCAAAATACATAAAAGGAATATATCTAAATAAAAGTGAAAAAGAAAAAGCCAATGAAACCCAAAGGATTATTTTGTTTTTTGGAGTTAAGAAGGCAAAGACTAAAAACCAAATTGCATACCATGGATAAATTTCCCGAAAATTGGAAAGCAGAAATATAGCAAACATTGAAAGAAATAAAAAGAGGAACTTTTGCCTATCTTTTATTTTCTTAAAAACAAGAAAAACCGGAAGTAGAAAAAAAGTCGCAAACTTAATTAGAAAAGAAAAAAATAAGAACAGGTAGCTTTTTACTTTCCCGTTTCTTAAAAGAAAATAAACTGACAGCAGGGCAAAAAACATCATTACAATATCATTGTGAGAACTAATTAAAGATTCTATTAGTATTAACGGATTTAATCCGATTAAAACTAGAGTAAATCTATCCTTTGATAACTTGTATGAGAGAAAACAGGTCAGAACATAAAAAGAGGAAACAAAGATCTTAAAAGAAAAAAGAGTCGCTATAAAATTACTAAAACCAAGAAAAAAGGGGATTCCCGTTAATAAAATCCAGAAAGGACCATATAAAGCCGTCTTATTTGCAGCCTGCATAAAAGCAAGAATTGGCTCATTTCCAAACTCAATCGGCATTACAAGGTAGGGATTTTCGCCATAGAAAAAAGCAACCTTTGCCGTAGCAATGTAGTTGAAAATATCATATGAAAGCATTGCCGGGTAGGAAAAAAGCAAAATCAGAGAGGAGAAAGCAATCAAAAAAATTATTTCTTTTAAAGATAGGTTTTTGTTTTTTACAAGTTTTAGAAAGTAAAAAAAGAAAATGAAAAAAATAACAACAAGAAGGCTATAAATAGAAGCTACCTCTCCCCTATTTGTTAGATAATAGCCTGTATAAATACTTTTTAAGTAGCTTATGTTTGGGTCAACGAATAAATAAGAAAACCAGTCAAAAAAAACCAAAAAAAGAAAATAAAGACTAAAAATTAACTTTTTCATATTTTTCCCTTAAGTCTATGGATGCTTTTAATAACCTTGATATCTCAAGGCTTTGGGAGGAATCTTTCTCAGGTGTCCAAGTGAACTCTGATGGTAGCTCACTTTTAAGTATATTTAACACCTGAAGATGTTTCCTTCCTGCTTCCTTAAGAATTATACTTTTGTCTTTAATATCTTTTCCATGTTCCTTTGCTTTTAAAAGATACGGGGCTGTGTTTTTGAAATATTGATTTGACTTACGCAAAGACTGATAGGCTAGTAAATATTGTTTATATTCAAAAAGTGTTTTTGCCTCAACTAAATATCTATCTGATTCTTTTAAATTATAAGTAAATTGTCCAAAATCTCCGAAATACCAATATTTTAAAATGTATTCTTTTAAAAGTCCTAACTTATAAAAAGAACTGCCGGGCATAGATGATGGATAAGGAAGAACATAAGAAGAATCTGCAGTAGCAGAAAATGCAAACAAATTAAAAAATGTGAGCAGTAAGGTAACCAGAAGTAATATTTTACGCATCCTGATGCTTCTTTTTATGCCATTTCCAATCAGTTTCAATAATTGTTTTAAGGTCCGAGTATTTAGGCTCAAACCCAAGCTCCATTTTAATTTTTGTCGGATCAGCAATTAAAGTGTCTGCATCTCCAGGACGTCTTCCAACTATTTTAACCTCAAAATCCTCTCCTGTTACGTTTCTTACCATTTCCACTACTTCTTTATTTGAATAGCCCTTTCCTGTTCCGACGTTATAGAAATAAGAACCTGGTTTTTTTATTAATCTGTCTATTGTTAACAGATGAGATTCCACAAGATCAAGAACATGAATGTAATCTCTAACGCATGTTTTATCCGGAGTATTATAATCTTCTCCAAAAAGCTTAAAAGGTTTTTTATTTAAGAGGGCACTCATAATATTTGGAATTATGTGGCTTTCCGGCTCATGCCGCTCCCCCAACGATCCGTCTAGAGCCGCTCCTGCCGCATTAAAATACCTTAAGGCCGCAAAACTTAGTCCTTTGGTTTTTGCAAACCAGGAGAGTATTTTTTCTACCATTAATTTACTCTCTCCATATGGATTCTCCGGGACTTTTTGATGATCCTCATCAATTGGAATCTTTACAGGGTTACCGTAAACCCCTGCAGTTGAGGAAAAAACAATATTTTTAACCCCTTTGTCCATGGCTTTTTCTATTAAGTTTAAAGATCCGTAGGTATTATTCTGAAAATACAAATAAGGGTTTTCCATCGATTCCCCCATTGAGATATATCCTGCAAAGTGAATAATTGCATCAAACTTGTTATTAGAAAAGACACCATCTAGGAAGTTAGTGTCAAGTACATTTCCTTGCACAAAGTTTGCTTTACTATCAATTGCTTCTTTGTGTCCTCTTTCCAAAGAATCCAAAACAGTAACCATATCGCCTTTTTCCAAAAGACGTTTTGCCATAAAGCTTCCAATATACCCCGCTCCGCCAGTTACCAGAATATTCATAAGCTCTTAATATATGATACAGGAAATCTAAGTGCTGAGAAAAGAGAGAAGATAAAACCCTGCCACAAGTCAACAAACCCTTTATGTCTTAAATAGGTTAAAAGAAACCACCAGACAGGTAGAATAATTAAATAAGCAAAAAAATCAGCAATTTTTAAGAGAAAATTCCTATTTTTCCTTTTCTCCTTTAATTGCCCGGCAAAAAATTTATTGTAGTTATTCCACTTTCTAAAATATTCCTTAAAATTCCTATAGGGAAAGTGTTGCATCGGGTTTTTTAAATATCCTACCTTTCCTTGTACTTCTGTCTGTTCGTGAACATCTTTTTGAGGAAGTCTCCCCAAGCCTCTTTTATAAAACCTTAGTTGGTAGTCAGGATACTGTCCTCCTTTTAGTAAAAATCTTCCAAGAAACCAATTTTTTCTGGGAATCCAATAACCATTAAGCTCGTCTTCTTCTTTCTTTAAGATATCCTTTATTTCATCTTTTAGCTCCTGGGGAATTGGTTCATCCGCATCAAGCTGTAAGATCCAATCTTTCGTTGCCATATCAATTGCCATCTGCTTATTTATGTGAAAATTGGGTTTATTTGTGGTAATTTTAACCTTAGCGTTATACCTTTTTGCTACTTCAACAGTTTTGTCTTTTGAAGAGCCATCGACAATAACAATTTCATCCGCAATATCCTTAATGCTGTCAAGACATTTTGGAAGATTCCTTTCCTCATTGAAAGTTGCAAGTACAATAGACAAAGTTTTCATTTAATTTTCTTTCTTAATTCTATACCAAATAATCCTATAACGACTAACACTGCTAAAAACGAAATTAGATTTGAGATCTGCCTGACCTTTGTATCTAGGAAGTAAACCCCTATCTCGTGCGATCCTTTGTCAACATCAAACGTCATAAGTCCCCTGTATCTTGTATCCTGAAACTCAATTAGAACCTGCTTTCCATTATCCAATATCACCCAGCCGGGAAAATAAAGAGTGTTTTCCAAAAGTCTTGCTTTTTTCAATGCAATAACTGTATAGGTATGTTTTATTGATGTTCTTTCTTTTTCTCTTATAATTGCGTTTCCATCAATCACTTGCATTTTTGCCCTAGGCCTGTATCCCATAAACCTTGTTCCCCAGATTGGAGAACTCTCCCCCGTATCTGTCGTGCTGTTATAAATTCCAGCGTAAAAAGATTCACTTTTATAAAGATACCCTTTTGGTTGCAAATAGTCCTTATTCAAAAAAAGAATGGCAATTGCGATAATAACTATAATAATAAACTTAAACTTTCCCTTTATAAGATTCAAAAAGATCGCAGCCAATACGGATGTTGTAAAAACGGGAATGCTTAAAAACCTCCAGGGAAACTGGAAGTTCTTAAGAACAGAGATTCTTTCCCAGATAAAGCTTGATTGTTTAAGCATAAAAAATACCGAAATAAGGAAATAAACAATTAAACCAATTGTCAAATAATAATTTTTGTTTCCCTTCTTTCTAAAAATAAAAAGCGACAAAAGAGACAAAATAAGAAAGGCTAAATTTGTAATCCCTATCTGAACGCTGAATTGCCCTGAATAACCGTAACTCCATGGGCCATAAATAAGGCTCTTCAAATCGACGAAACGTGAGAGATAATCATTGGCTGTAACAATATTTCTTAACGTATATTTTCCCTCTATGAACGCGGGGAACCAGAAGAAAAATGATAAGGAAAAACCAATAATAAAACTCACTAAAAGATTAACAAATAAATCTTTTCTATTTTTTGATAGATAAATGAGGAATAATCCGTAGCAAATAATAAAAGGCAAAAACATAAGGCTGATTGCATTGTGGGAAAGGATTAAAAACGCTAGGGAAATTCCGCTCAATACTGAAAAATAAGTTTTGTTCTTCTTGTAACATTTGTAGAAGAAATAAAAAACAAGAGGAAAAAAGATAAAAATAAAGTTTTCTCCAATCGCGCCCCTGACATACAAGTCAACGAACCTGTAAGGGGTAAACATGTATAAAAGTGCGCCAATAAATGAGGAGTTCTTGTCCAAAAATTCAGAAAGCCACAAAAACATAAATATTCCAGAAAAAACCATACCCAGCCCAAAAACAATTTTTGTTGATTCAACAAAAGAAAAACCCAAAAGATGAAAAAAAGAGGCAAAATAAGAAGGCAGCGGATACAAAAACTCGAGAATGGGATGTCCGAAGCCCCAATTCAAATTTTTTGCCCAGTGCGGAACAAGGATTCCATCCTCAAGGCTCTGGTAGAAATTAGCAATTCTTGCTACGTGATCCTGTCCATCATGAGTTATCGGTAAACCCGGATGAAATAAAGAATAAACAGAAATTAACGACAGGATGAACAGAGCTAAAAGATATGGGAATAAATTCTCTTTTCTTGTCGAAAACAATTTCTTCATTTACATTTCTCTTTCCTGAACAATAAAGCCACTTGGAAGAGTAACCGTCTTTATTATTTTACCTTTTTTTATAACGGTTTTCAGCCATCCCTGGTAGGTCCATGGCTGGCTTGGGTCTTTTTCTATGAGCAAATAGACAACTCCTTGCCTCTCTTTCCCGGGAATAAACCCATACTTTCTCTTCCCATACCAATCTAATAAATAATCATACGGGTAAGTATAAACAGGGGGAGAAAAAACTAAAAGATTAAACCTTTTACCTTTCGAGTCTCTATAGATATAATCAATAGCATCAAGTTTTCCTTTTAACTTGGCAGTTGCTCCATAATCGGAATAATCAAAAGCAGAAGTTTTAATTGATGAAATAAGTCCTATTAAAACTAAAAGCGTTACAAAAAACATTGACAATATTCCCAGAGGATAAAACTTCCTATTAAAAAGTGAATAAATAAGATAAGAAAAAAGGAATATATAGCATATACTAAGATCGGTCAGATAATAATCATATACAGCGTTACGTAAAAAAGAAAAAACAAAAAAATTGACAGGGATAATTATCAAAAGAAATATAAAAAAAATTTTGAAAGTTTTGTTTTTCTCCCTGATTAGAAAATATATCGAACCAGCGAGAACAACCGCCATAAAAACATAAGAAACATCTGGATTATTAACAGTGAATGTATTATGGAAATTATTTAAAAATGCATTAAAGTGATCCGGGATAAAACGAAAATAAGCCGAGGAAGGGGCACCTTTATTAGAGAATAAATAGGAAAAAATTCCCTTGATGCCTAAAAAACCATGCCTTGTCTCAAAGGCAATCATCGGAAGATAAGCAACTAATAATCCTAATATTAAATAGAAATAGCCTTTAATTTTTTTTCTAATTAAAAACGGAGAATACAAGATAATTGATAAAGATAATGGAACTGAAATTGCTATCTCGAAATTATAAATAAATCCTGCAAAAAAGGAGGCAAGAAAAATATATAAATTTTTTCTATCTTTAATAAAAAGGTAGAAAAAGAAAAAAGACAACAATATAAAAAGAGTCGGTGGATTAGGACTCCAGATAAACCGTGATTGGGAAATAAGTATTGGCGATATTGGAAAAAGCAGTGCAATCAATATTCCCCCAATTAGACCGAAAAGTTTTTTTCCAAAAAAGAACCCAAAATAGATTGAGGCTAAGCCAAACAATAACATTAACAAGACTCCTCCCACAGGATTCCCGCTAAAAAGAATGAAAGGAATAGTTAATAAATAGTAGTAAACAGGACCTTGAAATATCCCAGATATTCCGGCAACTCCTGCCCCTATTTCAGTACCTATTAGAATTGGCTTATGATTGACAACAATATTTTGAGCCGCTAAATATTCCCTCCCTTGATCAAAGCCAAAAACAGGATTGCCGTTTAAAAAATCTATTGATCTTGGGAAAAGTGATAGAA
>Ga0154761_169_pt1 | contig 17999 bp, 21 predicted proteins | sample Rifle2008BG16ft_FD_105769 | JGI IMG/M metagenome (GOLD analysis project Ga0154761, IMG submission 105769) | Candidatus Levybacteria bacterium RBG_16_35_11 | reverse complement strand
AAAGTCGAGTTCTGGGTTTTCAAAAATCTCAATCAAGTTGCTTAGTCTATCAACTTTTTCTTTTCCCTTTCCAAGTTTCTCATCATCGTTAAAGTCAGCTACAGTGATAACACCAGTCAGGTCGTTGGCTTTGGCAAGTTCTCCTATAATCTTATTGATTTTGTCTCCAATATCTGCTTGTTTTTTCAGTTTCACCATGTCTTTGAAACTTGCTCCTTCGGGGATGTCCACCAATACACCGCCTTTGTCGGATACATATTTCATGAACAACAAAACCAACACATAGTCCTTGTATTGGCTGGCGTCCATGCTACCTCTTAATTCATCACAACCTGCCCAAAGTGAGCTATATAATTCAGATTTTTTTATTGCCATCCTTCGATTTTCCCTTTATAATATAGATAAATTAATTTTTTTCTCTTGACATGATGATATCGAGAATTAATAATAAGTTAATATTTATTAATTTTGTTTAATTTTTATCTCATTAACAAATTCTTCAATTTCATCTGGATAGATAACATCAAATACATATTTTTCAAATAAGTCCTTATATTTGACCTGTAATTTCATTTGAATTTCCTTTTCCTCATTGTTTCTATTCCACAAAAGATATGCTTGCTTAATTTCAATCCCTTCTGAAGTCATCTCGTTGATATGCTTTTTTATTTGGGATAGAGAGCTATCCAATTCTGAACGAATTGCTAATGCATCTTTATCAGACTTGAACATCTTACACTCCACCAAAATTGACTTTTTTATTATAAAGTCATTTTCATATTTACCTGAATACTCCCCAACCTTGTATTCAATTTCTTCTTTTTCTAACAACCATCCAAAGTAAACAGGCAAAAGACCATCTTTTGAAAGGATAGCTTCCTTTATAACATTATTCAATGAAAATATTGAACCATAAGATTGTGGTTTATTACAATTTAGACATTTAGAACGAGATATTTTAGATGGTGCAATTCTTCCATATTGCTGAGTAAATGAAAGACTCTCTATACTACAATTTTCACACCAAAATATTGTATTTTTATTTTCGATTAGTTGATATCGGTATAAATCATCAAGAATATTTAAGTATTCATCAAATGAAAGACCCGATTTTGTTAATAGATTATTTAACAATAATTCTGAAGACAAATGGAAAGGTAAAATAATATTAGGATTTATTTTTTGAACATTATCAACAAACTTTTCAATATTTTTCGCTATCCCTGATAAAGCAAGGAGAATTATTTTTTCAAACTTAGATTTTATAATGGGGTCAATTTCTACCTTACCATGCTCAAATCCTTCTTCATTTTCTTTAGGAAATACATCTAAATCAACAGTACCTTCATAATTTTTCAAAACACTTTTCATTGCATCATAATCAAATTTGTCAGCATTGACAAGGGACTTTATATTAGGATTACTTCTAATAAATTGTATTAAATAATATGCTATAATATCTTTAAAATCTTCTGAGATTGCATCACGTTTGGCATAATCAATCCCAAATAATTTTTCAATATTATTAGCTACTCCAAGTTCAGTTGAGACGATATGTAAAAGTGCCGTTGATTCACTTGTACTCGATTCTAACTTTTTCTTAATTTTGGGATTGCATAAGTGGAGATATGGCATTTGCATTTCATCTTCAATGCCAAATAAATCGAATCTATGGAGAAATAATAAGCGCTTATATATAAAAAAGTTTGAAAATTGATTAAAAAAAGAATTTAAATTGGGAAATGATGCGATTTCTCTAATTAATTCTTTTGTAGATTTTTTTGATATTAGAGAACTTTTCATAGCTTTTTCTAATCGAACATCTAATGGTTTTTTATCAGTCGCCATCGCTTTATATATCTTATATATTGCTTATAAAGATTAGCTTTCCTCCAGTTTTAATCATTATCTCTATAACTCCAGAACACCGCATAAACAGGATAATGGTCTGAAACCGCTATTGTATTATCATAGGTAAGGTTGTATGCCATATCAAACCTAAACACACCTGCTTCCCCTGTAAAGTCGGTCTTTGCAGGATTTGATATAATAATCCTGTCATAAGTGCAATCGGTAGATTTCGTGGTAGTATCCACGCTGTTATTGATGACCCAAAAATACTCACTGCTTCGGAGCGGTGACTGGCTATTCTCATTAAAATAGCCACAATCAGCGTTTAAATCACCCAGAACTATGAAATCCCCCTCGCCTTGATACTTGCTTTTGGCATCCTCAATCACCTTTGGTAAATCGTTTATTTCTTGTGTGGCGGTATCTGGGTCTGTGTGGATAGTTATCAGTACAAAGTCAAAGTTGCCGTTCTTAGCCTTGAATTCTGAAACATAGGGTTCTCTTTGGAACATATCTGTCGAATCAGGATAAGCATAAGGAGTACCCATTACTTGAATTGTCTGGGTATTGAAAATATATGCATACTGTTCCTTGCTCGCAGTCCTTCCCAGCCTTTCGCTAACAACATAGTCATACTGCGGGCTTCCCCTTGAATTTACGGTGTCTCTGAGCAGGGGCAAGGCGGTCTGTGAGGAGTCACGAATTTCTTGAACCGCTATAACATCATAGTTCCTGATAGTCTTTGAAAGGACTTCCATGACTTCAGGTTTGTCTGCTTTTGTGGTGCCGAATATCTGCAGGTTAAAAGCTGCCACTTTAATTGTATCGCCTGTAATTATAATAGGTGTAGTGGGGGTCGGTTCTGGTTGTTTGCTTGGGATTTTTTCAAGCACAGTGGGATTTTTAGCTATGTAAATATATGCGACTAATAGTAATAAAACGACAACAATAACCAATATTAGATTATTATTATTTCTCTTCTTTTTTCGTTGCCGTCTCAAAGTCTGCCTTCAATATCGATAATGAGCTCAATTTATTTAAATGTTTGACAAATCTGGTCATATGATTGTTTTTAGGACTAACTTTTTATCCTTTTTTCCATGAACTTTTTCAAGTCACTTTTTTTCATTCTTTTAAATATGGGTAAATCCAAATAATCATCAACTCCATCTGGAGTTTCTGCATCATAACATTTAGTTTTATAAACAACCCACATATGGGGTGTTAAAATATCATCACCATCAACTTGACTTGATTCTTGTAAAGTAGCTTCATCGCCTATTTCATATGCAATAGTCATGGCAAACCAGGAACAACCAATCTTATTGATTTCCTTCGGGTTTCTCCCCCATCCCTTTGATTTAAATAATTCTTTTGTAGACTCAATAATTTCCCCAATGCTTTCTTCCATATTCTGACATCCATTTGATTCAACTTATTGGAAGGGATTATATTAAAACAGGATGTATTTTGAAACATGCCTCGTAAGTCACCTAAAGCCTCTGAATTTGAAGAAATGAGAGATGCAGGGATAGGGCTGGCTTCCAAATTAGTTTTGGAAAACAAGTATGACCTGGCGAAAGATGTCTTTACAAAGCTTCTATCTTTGCGCCCTGATGATGTCGAAGTAATGGCTCTGCACGCTAATGTTTTTATTGTTGAGGGAAAGCTTCTCGAAGCAGAGAACAGGCTCAACCATGTTTTAGCATTAAATCCCAACTATCCATTGGGGTTATATTTTTTTGGGGTGGTCTATCATGACAAAGGGGAATATGAAAAGGCAATTCACATGTATGAAACGGCTTTAAAGTATTTTCCAGAGAAGGATAAGAAAGATATAGCAGACGTTTATCAGAACCTGGGATGCTCTCTCTGGGAGGTCAGGAGGCGGGAAGAGGCTCTTGAGGCTTGGAAGACCTGCCTTAAATACAATCCTAAGCAATAATACGCAAGGGAGAACCTTAAGGAATTCACCAATGAGTATGGGATGGGAAAGTCACCTGTTGGCATGGATGAGTTTTGGGCTTTTGTTGATATTAAGCGGAAGGAATACTTGTCAGGGAAAGGGAGAGATTACTTCAAGGGTATCGATGAAGCGAATGTGGTTTTAAAGAAAATCACTGGTGCTTGGGATAACAAAATATTGCCAAAATATACTGCAAAGTTTAAAAGAATGAAAACAGAGGACAAAGTAAAATTGTTCGAGGATACAAAGGTTTTTGAATAAGTGTTTGGTGACTTATAGGATGTCAGCAAAGGTTCAGAGGAAAATTATAAATCCCTTGGAATACTGTAGATTCTAATAAAGGAAGAGATAATATATAAAAAAAGTTGAGCAACCATTAATGTGATGATATACAAAATGTGGATATGGATGATTTATCGGAAAATAATTTTGAATTAACTAAAACTATTACCTATAATTATGATAAAACTAAAAAGAGTAACCGTTAACAAATACAAGAGTATACAAAAGACACAGATAGTAGAAATTGACCCTGCAATTACAACTGTTGTTGGTATGAATGAATCTGGAAAAACAGCATTTCTTACTGCAATAGCCAAAACAAATTATTTTACAGCCGATAATGATTTTATATTTGATACAATAGAAGATTATCCAAGAAGTGAACTTATTGACTTTCAAAATAACGATGAAGATTGTGAGATAATCAAATGTGAATATGAAATATCCTCTGAACTTCTAAAATTGATTGGGGATGAAATTGGAAAAGGAGTATTTACAATAAAGGAGTTCTCATGCAGTCACTACTATAAAGAGAAAAAAAATGTCTTTTCAGGAATCGCTGCAAACAAAAAGAAATTTTTAGAATTTAAGATTCAAAATTATACTTTAACTTTTGCGACAAAAGAAGCAATTGCTAAATGTGCTTCCTTAAACGAAATCGGAGCAATCGTTGCAGTAGAAGGAGATAAGGATTTAGAAAATTTTAAAAATGAAATAAAGAAAATAATTGACGGAGGTTATAAAGACCCGAATTGGACTGACCCTTTGGAATCCTACATTGTCAAGACATGGATACAACCTAAAATGCCAAAGTTCTGGTATTTTGATGACTACTATCCTCTGCGTGGAAAAATCAATATTAGCAAGCTTCATAAAGAGCCACCAGCAACTGAAAAAGATAAAACATCAAAAGCACTTTTTGAGCTTGCAAGAATAAAACCCGAAGATATTTTAAATTCTACTGATAAAGAGTATGAAAAATATATTGCGCTTTTGGAAGCATCTTCAAATAAGATAACAAAAGAAATTTTTAAATATTGGTCAACAAATAAAAACCTTGACATAGAATTTAAAATTCAGAATACAATTAATCCCCCAGAAAAAATTCTTGATATCAGAGTAAAAAGCCAACGACACAAAATTACACTTCCTTTGGACAGACGAAGCAAAGGATTTAATTGGTTCTTCTCTTTCATTATTTGGTTTAGCAAAATACAAGCCGATAAAACTTCTGATTACATTTTATTACTTGATGAACCAGGACTAAATCTTCACGCTTCCGCACAAGCTGATTTACTTCGCTTCATTGAAGACCTTTCAAAGAATTATCAAATCATTTACACAACTCACTCTCCTTTTATGGTTGAATCAGAACATTTAGATAGAGTTCGAACTTGTTTAGAAACCGAGGAGGGCACGATAATTTCAGATACAATTCAGGAGAAAGACCCTAACACTTTATTTCCCCTGCAAGCAGCATTGGGTTATGACATCGCTCAAAACCTTTTCATTTCCAAAAACAATTTACTTGTTGAGGGACCCGCTGACTTAATTTATTTGACAGTTCTTTCCAATATTCTTGAAACCGAACAAAGAACCTTCTTAAAAGAGAACATTACAATTGTTCCTGTTGGTGGTTTAGACAAAGTTACAACTTTTATATCTCTACTTCGTGGTTCTAAATTGAATGTTGTATGCTTACTTGACACATTTACAGACCAAAATGGAAAACAAAAGGTTGATGATTTAATTCGTTACAAAATTATCAAGGATAAAAACATCAGGTTCTTTGATGAATTTGCGAACAATGGTGCAAAGACCGCAGACATTGAAGACCTTTTTGCAAAAGGTGAATATATAAAACTCTTCAATGAAGCGTTTGATAAGGGGTATTCAAAAATAGAAGTTGCACATCTTGACACTTCAATTGAAACGATTGTAAAACAAATAAATAAAATTATCGGTAAGGAACGATTCAATCATTATAGACCAGCAAACAAGTTAAACCAACTTGGAGTTGACAAGAAATATTTCTCTGCAAAGACACTTGACAATTTCGAAAAAATGTTCAATGAGATTAACAAACTGTTTTAGCTCATAAGGAAAGTCAAAATTATTATGACAATCGAAATTTATAATAGTTTTTGTATGTCTTTATATTCCTCATCTTTTAGATTTCCTTTATGTATTTCGAAAAATTTTCTTAATGCTTTTCTTGCAGTACTTGGTTCATGAATTTGATTGTTACTTTTTGTTGCTTTAAGAATTTGACTCAATTCTACCTGCGTAACATTAGAAAAATCCTCCAATAACTTAGCTCTCGCAATACCTTCATTATAACTCGCACTATTGATAAATTTATAAAGAATAAAATCCTTCATGTCATCTTTAAATTTGGATTTAGTTCTTAATGTTTGGAAAATTTTTATGGCGATATCCTTTAGATGGTTTCTAACGGTTTGTACATCCTCATTTCTTAAGTAATATGTGTCTATTTTTAAACCTTGGATTTTTCCAATAAAACCATAAGGCGGAAAATCGACTTGAAGAGGGATGATAAACTTATCTGCTGCAATTGCTAAGCCTATTTCTTGGTCTGTCCAATCAGATTTTTTGAAACTTTCCGTAAGTAACGGAATGAAGATATCACACATATTCAGATTTTTCTTAATTTCCTCTTGCCATTCAACACACGGTTCAAGGTCTTCATGTGCCAAAAAAGTTTCAAATCCCATATATTCCAACTGTTCTTTGAGCATCCCTACTATCTTTTTATCATCGATTGAGTAGCTAAAAAACATTCTTAATGACTTAATACCAGAGATTTCACCAAACATGCTGCAATAGATACAATTTTTTGTTATATATAATTTTTCAATGAAATATCTGTCCAATTTGATGGGACGAATAAAGAATAACTTCAGGGTGCTTTCAAATGCAGTAGATGACCCATTACAGAGGACGATTTTGGAGTATTAGACCCATATCAGACCCTCTGCTTTTATAAGCCAAAAACAATAGTGAAGATATACCAAGAGCTTTATTGTTTTTGTTCAAGGTGGAATGTCAAGGTAGTATGACGCCTTCTCGACCAAAAGAAGAGGTATGTCCAGAGGCACGTTAGGCACTGTAATGCCTTTCACTTTTATATTAGTCGTATCTGATAATGCCAGTTCGCCATTTGAAGCAACTAATAGCTTGAACCAGTCCATCTTTGTAGTGGTGAATTGGTCAATGCATATTTCTATAGTGCCAACGCCTTCAAATTCCATCACTAAAAATACAGCCTCAACTATACCACGATTATCCAATAACTTCCACCATGAATTAGCGGTTTTATCCGCATATTTATCCCTATTTTTGAGTGGCTGTTTAAGAAGGATTCCTGGGAGTTTTCGCATATCTTGGGTTATGGTGTGCCCTAATATGGCTGGGGTGCAACCACGCTTTTCTTCTTCCAGCGTTAATTGATATTCGCTTACGCCCAGCTTCTTGGTTTTGAGATTTTCCATGTTATGCCTTCCTGTCAATTATAGCGGAGGGTCGAAATATCGGGTCTCGAAAGTCTATTGGATTATTGCCTTCGAATATCCATTCTGTTAGCTTGTGATAGTATTCCCCCATTAGCATATAGTTTATCGGGGTTATACCAGGGTCGCAGACTGAGAGCAAATTAGTGGTATCAAATACCCTGCATCCTATGATGGTTATATCCTTTGGCTTGGCTGATACATTACCGAGATATTCAAGGCTCTTTTCCCAGAGCCATTTGTGTTCTTCAAGGTCGAGCCTGTTAAGGTCATCCTGTGTATATTTGGGCTTTCCAAGTCCGTACATCACATAGTCCTCATCAGGGTATAACGCCGATTCTTTGACTTCAACCTTTATCAAAGCCCTGTTCCTACTCTCGCTGTTCGCTGCGTTTGCATAGAACGGAGCGTATGCGAGACTTAGATACACAAAACCTGGTTTGCTCTTAATCTGCCAGTTGTATTTCCTATCTGGCATGAAGCCTTCTTTAATTATGCGCTTTGCGTTTTCTTCGGTTGTGCCGTGAAAGAGAATCATTTATGCACCATTTAGTCACTGAAGACCATTATTGGACTATAAATGTTGTCACTCGATTGCATTTACAAGAAACTTAAACAATTCTTCATTAATATAGACTGAATAAAAGACCATAAATTAATCCAAACGGTATCACACAATATGCATATTCATTATAACTTTCGGTCTATTGTCGCTAATGGTAATGCATAGGAGGAAAATTTAATTTACTATCATTTTTTATAATTTAGTCTTATTATTAAAAAAGTCCTCACGCTTCATAAAAAGACAATATATTTAGTATGCCCAATAGATAAACATTATATTTCAATATTATCACGCCAAATGCAAAGCGCATAATGATAGTTCGAAGCTTGAAATGTTTAGGAATTTTAAACTGGTCTCCAACAAGTCAATACTCATATAAGTTGTCACTCGATTGCATTTTTATACTAATAACGATAATAGGTGACATAATGGAAGAACATAAGGTCAATATTGAGCCAAAAGATGATGGGTTTATAGTAAAAGTTGATGGGAAGAAATACCCGCCAGTGAGAGGAAACTATTTCACCGAGGAATCCGATAAAATATATGCGGTTGAGTATTCCTTGAAAATACATCTCAGTATCAGATATAATACAAATTTCAGATGTGAAATAGACCTCGATAAAGAAATAGCGAGGGTTTATTATCCAACTTTGAAAGTGACATGGAAGGAAGCGGAAGAACTTGAAAGACAAAAATTAGAGATAAGAGGATAAAATAATGGCTCGAATTGAAGTTCCTACAGAAACCCTTTTAGTGGAAATGGGAGACGAGGGGTTGAACATACTGGAAACCAATATGCAGATGTCGGACATGGACGAAAATGCTCCAGTGGTGTGCGACATATGTTCAAAACCGCTTGGAAAAATGAAGGACGTGAAACATATAGAGTCCCCTGAAACAATTACCATTGCCGTAAGGAATGGGTTCAAGCCTGAACAAATGCTAAAAGCCACTAAGGATATGCTCAAAGAGGAGGGTGAGAAAATCCCTGATGACTTCATGGAAATAGTTTTTGAATCTTGGAAATCCATCGTTGATAAGAGCGAAACCCCTTGGGCGTTATGTGAGGACTGCCACAAAAGCATTCAAATATATATCAAAAAGCGTAGTGCTAATGTATGAGCCTGTATCAGATAGTGCCCCAAATGACCAGAGCATTTAACCATGTAATCGTCATCCCCATCCCTGCGATAAGCCCAAGAACAGCACTACATAAGCAATACTTGCTCCGTTTATCACAGCATAAAAATCGCTAAATCCGTTCAATGATGCCTTGTTAAGATTTATTGACATTCATATAATTGCAGGTAATAATTTTTTCGGTCAATAATCGGATTTGGGTTATTATTGAATATATCTCATTAAATTGCTCTTCATTATAATAAATGCCCATAAGGAAGTTTATCTGCCCTTCATTGTGTACATAAAGTGAGAGGTCTTTGTATATTTTTTTAATAGCATCGAAATCACAAGCTTCAAATATTTTTTTCGATTTTAATTTATCTAATTTCGGAGTAAATCCTGAACTACCCATATCGGCTGCTTCCAACCATAGTTGTCGATAGCTTTCACCCTTCTTATTATGTTCATCTTTTCCTATAGTATCGTAATACATAGAAACAACGACAAGTTCGAGCCATTTCCTTAATAATATTCTTGCGGTTTTATATTTTGAACATGCAAGAAGAAATGCAATATCATATAAGATATCACATATCTCATTTGATTTTGAAAACAAACCATAGTTTTCCTCATTCCATTGTATTTTATCGCCTAAAACTAATTCTCGATAATTGTCCATTATTTTAATTATTTCATGACATTCGTCTGGATGTTTTGCAAAGGTCTCATCCATAGACTTTTTCGCAAGCTCAATAGCGTATTGTATCGTTTCCGTAGCTTCTTGAAGTCTTGCCGATTCATACATTTCATCATACATTTTTTCTTCAAGCTCATCAATATCAACGATTGACTTTTTCTTTGTAGTTACCATAATGTTCTCTAATGCAATCGAATTTTATAAGAAATTCATTATATCTTTATATTCCTCATCCTTTATGTTTTCTTTATGGATTTCAAAAAATTTCCTTAATACCCTTTTTGCAGTATTTGCGTTGTGAATTTGATTATTATCTTTTGTTGCATTAAACATTTGAGTAACTTGTTCGGATGTAAAATTAGAAAATTCCTCAAATAATTTAGCTCTCGCATTGGCTTCGTTAAAGCTTCCACTATTAATAAATTTATAAATGACAAAATCCTTCATGTCATCTTTAAACTTGGATTTAGTTCTTATCGTTTGAAAAATTATTGTGGCTATATCTTTCAGATGGTCTCTAACTGCTTTTCCATTTTCATTTCTTAAGTAATATGTATCGACTTTTAAACCTTGAATTTTTCCAATAAAACCATATGGTGGAAAATCCACTTGAAGAGGAATAATAAACTTATCTGCTGCAATTGCTAAGCCTATTTCTTGGTCTGTCCAATCAGATTTTTTGAAACTTTCAGTAAGTAATGAAATGAATATATCACACCGATTGAGATTTTTCATAATTTCCTCTTGCCATTCAACACATGGTTCAAGGTCTTCATGTGCCAAAAAAATTTCGAATCCCATAAATTCTAAGTATTCTTTAAGCATTCCTACTATCTTTTTATCATCTATTGAGTAACTGAAAAATATTCTTAATGACTTAATACCAGAGATTTCACTAAACATTCTGCAATAGTTACATTATTTTGTTTATATAGTTTCTCAATGAGAGATTCTGGCAATTTCTTAGACATCGATTAGTTTCGCCCCGCTATCCTATTGCTTTTATTGAGGCTAATCCAACAAGACAATTACTATTTAACAGAGGTAATAACCATGAATCATCATAACTCCCGTAGTCTTCCGACTTGTATTAAGCAATTGGCAAATGAAGGATACACCATAAGTATCGAATACTCGAATAGGCTTGTCAGGATAACCTGTGAGGGAAATACATTAAGAAATTTGATACCCTTCGGTCAGACCAGATTGACTGAATTTGGAGGTTGATATGGGCAGGACTGTTCCGAGTTCCGATAGAATAAAAAATAATTGTTATAGATAGTGAAAATAGAGTTTTAAAAATACATGCAAAAGTATATATTATAATAGAAACATAATTATAAGTTTGAGGTTACTAAAATGGGCGTTATGCGGATTATTAAACTCTTTGTATTATGGGTCGTTATAGTTTTTTTAATGGCTATGATATCGGCATTTGTATTTGGACTGGAAACACCAGGAGCACCTAATGGACTATCACTATGGATTTTGGGTTTAATTGTTACATATGTCATTAGAGATAAAATCAAATAAAAAAGAATTGATTACCCTAATTTCAAGTTTCATCCCACAGCTCGACAAAATTAACTTCGTGTTTCTCAAGTTCTTCCACATCGAAGTAACTCACTTTACCACATTTGAAACATACCATCGTATGGTTTTTATGGTTGAAACCTAATGGATTCAAATCGACTATTTCCCCACTCCAGAAAAACCTACCATAACAATAACGGCATAGGAGAGTATTACCATCCAGCAACTTTAACCTCTCGTCCAGAGTGAAATTCCGCTATTTTTTATTAATATCAAAACCATTGGATTACTCTAAACCTGATGTTATTGGCTATCAGATGGGTCTGGTAGAACCTCTTTTATATCCATCTCATCTTCAATGTAAAATGAAGTGCCTTCCCATACAACAAATACTTTTTCGCCCCGTCTTTTTGTGACGATACCTACTACATTACCCCAGGACTTTGTTCTGCCTTTTCCAGTTGTTATTACTTTATCGCCTTTTTTGAGTGTCATGCTTACTCACCCTTCATTCCGCTAATTTGGGTGTTTGAGATGCCCTTTCTTGACATTCTTTCAGTTTTATCCTGGTTTCTTTAAGCTGTGATGAAATGTTACACATCAGGAGAGTATGATTAAGGCAAATCCGTCTGAAGGTTCTGAACAAATTATTTGAGTCATCAACAGGAGTTAATATATCATAAATACCTTGCAGCCAGGCTTTATATTCTTCATCCTTCGTTTCTTGTATTAATTTTTTAAACCTTTTCTCGATAATTTCATCCTCTGTTTCTTCATTTTTCGGAACTGTAATTACTTTTGATTTTCGCACCATAATAATCGATGGAGACCTGTGTTTGGACTACTTAAAAGCTGTCACTCGATTGCGTTAGTTAAATAAAGTGTGACTTCATATGTTGAACATTCACCAGGAAGTTATCGAAAGATTAATATAATATAATGGGATATATCTAATTGCACAATATTTATTGGGGATTATTATGAAGAAACTCGATATTAAACAGCTTGATAAAAAAGATGAAGAAATCGTAGAAGCACTTATTTCTCTTGGCATTAACAGACTTGTCGCAAGAGTGCTTGCTTATCTTCAGCAAGTGAATGAAGTTACGTCAAATGAGCTTGAATTGGGAACTAACCTGCGCCAGCCAGAAGTAAGTATTGCCATGAAGCATTTGAATGAACATGACTGGATAAACGAAAGGGATGAGAAGAAGCCAGGGAAAGGGAGACCGTATAAGATATACTCCCTAAAAGTCGGGTTCAATGACATAATCGCTCAGCTTGAAAACCAGCAGAGAAAAACGGTAGAAGAGACGCAGGCAAGAATTAAGCGGTTGAAGGAATTGGGAAAATAAACTTCAATGTTCAGCCCATAGCTCTACAAAGTTCACTTCGTGTTTTTCAAGCTTTTTCAATATCCACATCAAATAGCGCTGAGATAAAAGAAGATGGATTCGGACTTATGTTTGATTTTAAGGCTCGGCGAAAATTTTTCTAAATCTCTTCTTATCTTTCTCATCCATATTAGACCTCTCAATACTGATAATGGATTTCGTTAAGGCTTCATTTACCTGATTCACCGCATCACTTGTTTCGATTGTTTTATCTTTTATATGTAACATCAATTCCATTTCCTTTAATCTCGCCTCAGTTATAACCTCTTTTTCTTCAAGTTGGTGCAACCGTTTCTCATCTTCGGTGCTTAACGAAACAATCTTTATCTCCTTTTCAAAGGTGATATGGGGAAGGAAACGGATATACAAATCTTTTAGTTCTTTAATTTTATTTTCATAATAGGCAAGCTCATTATCCGTCAGGGAATGTGCCATCATAAAATCTACCTTCTCTCTTGGGAAACCCGCATCCTCAAGTGTTGATGAAAAGAACTTTCGAAGTGCGTGGCTCTTACAAAGTATTTGAAACCCTTTGCCGTTGTTGTTCTTAAAACCGAGTTGTTTTGCCAGTCCCCAAAAAATGTATGTGAATGCGGTTGTGTTAATCTTTTTCCCATTATATGAAGTGATAAATACATAATCACTATCACCTTTTATCTTAAATTCGCCATTTCTATTTCTTTCCCGTTCTTCCCAATACAGTTTTAAAGCATGAACCGCTTCTGGTGAGATGAAAGTAATGAAATCAATATCATTCTTCTGCCTTCGCATAGTCACTGTGCCGATACCATCGCTATCTATGGATATGTCCCTTACCCGCAAATCAATAACCTCTTTTCGTGCCATACCTGATGTTGCCATAACGAGAATGATAGCCCTATCCCGTAAGGAGTTGGCGTTGTTTATTAGTTTTATAACATCTTCTTTCTTTAAGAAAGTTCTGTTTTCACGAAGCGTAGATGCCTTTTTAACTTGACCAATCTGACGAGATAGTTGTATATCAAATACATTATAAAAACTTTTGATAGCGGCAGCAGCCGAAGCCATAGATTTTGGAGAGAATTTTCTTTGTTTTAATTCTGCTTTGAACATTGCCATATAATCAAGGTTCTTCCTTTCGGAAAGGAGAAGCCCCTGTTTTGTTTCAGATATAGCCTCCGCAATTAATTCCGTTGGGGTTTTGCCAGCGCACTCACAAAAAAGCCAAATACGCCTGATATATTGGGTTTGCGTTCCTTCTGAAAAATCCGCTAAGTTAAACCACTGGATTATCTTTGCATCTTTGGAAATCTTCGCATATTTGGATGTTTTTATATCTTTTGATTCCACATATTATATATTTTAACTGATAAGATATAAAATTTTCCCTAAAAAAGATAAATGTTTATTTGGCTAAAAATAGTTTTCTATTGGATGACAGGACAACAAAATATTCCTCAAAACAAAATTCATGCCTATCTTCTAGAAATTGGATTGTAACTCCTTACGTCTTTTACCTGCAAATAAGTTTGTAATGGCTCGGCTCAGAACGGATGAAATGTTTTAACAATCCTCTCCCCTTTCAAGCAGCGTCAGCGAGCGCATCCATTCTCCCTTTGGTTCTCTCGTTGTCCCTACCACAAGCCTCTTTATATCCCCCAGCGCCTCTACCATTCCGCGCGCCTCGATCATCTCACCCACCAGCGCCTGCCCTGCATAGGTATGAGTATAGGAGAGAACATAGCTTATTTCAGGATGGTCTATTTTATAGATAGCAGGGCTGTCAAATGAAAAATCAGCATTTGTGACTCTAGCTTCAATGGTAGCCGGACCAATATCCATTCCCCTCTGGCAGGGTGCGATATCCTCCCAGTCCCTTACATACAGGAGGTCAAAATACGTTCCATCCACCATACCCCTGTTCCCTTTCCTCTGTTCATGAACAAGGAATTCCTCAAAGGACAATTCAGGTCTTCGCTTGTTATATATCTCATGCCACATCTCTTCGCTTATCTCAATGATGGGGTCTTTCTCTTTTTTTGCGCGCGCTAAGATATCCCTTGCTTTGAACCATGAACTGCCGTAAACGACAAAATCAATATCTGATGATTCGATCTGAAGACCTGCAAGAAGCGAACCAGTAACTCCCATTTTTTCAATGGATACGCCGGTCTTGAGAGTTCTCACAATGTCTCTGACCTTTTTGTTCTCTTTGGCGATAATTGGCAGTCTTTTATCAGGAGCCAGTATGTCTTTGACGTGTTCCCATGGTATGACGTGGACATCCTTTACCCATTCTGGCCGGGCTGTTTTCATGAATATGAATGAGTCGTCAAAGTCGAACTTGCGGTATTTTTTCTCTATACCTCGCGAACCATTGGGATCTGGAACATATCTCAGGATCGAACGAACACCATCATCGTGACTGTAATCAGCAACAGCGAATATCCAGTCGTCATCGGTAATAATGAAATCACGAAGCCGTGTTCTTGACATTGATGCTAAATTGAGCATGGTTGATATAAATTCCCTTCGGTTTTTGATGATTACTATTTCTTCAACCTAAACAACCATGCCCGATAGTATTGTATCAAAATTTTCAGAACGATAATACATCAATTTCTTCTTTCCAATAATCTTCTTTTTAATAAGCCCATACTTTTCAAGGCTCATAATATCTGTCCTTGCGGTCTGATAAACAGTGTTAAATCTGTTCTGGATCTCCTTTATTGTAAATGTAAATTCTGGTTCATATGATAATGATTTTATTATTAATATTTGCCTCTCATTAATGTTTTTGATCTTTTGTAAACCATATAATTCTCTTTTTTCCTTGATCTTTCTACCAATATATTCTTTTAAGCTATCAAAAGCCAGACCCATTGTTTTTAGCTGGTAATTTATAAAATAAGTTAGATCATTTTCATCAAGTTCTGTGTATAAATAAGCTCTGGCATATTGTGCCCGTGATTTTATGATCATCCTGGAAATGGACATATATTCTATCAGCCAATAGCCCTCTTTAAGTAAATACCAATAAAAGATCGCTCTTGCAGTTCTTCCATTTCCGTCCGTAAAAGGATGTATATAACCGATAAGGAAATGTAGAATCGCAGCTCGAATAATTGGGTGAATAAATCTTTTTTCATTTGATCCATTTGCAAAAACACAAAAATCCCTCATTGTTTTATCAAGATGTTCAAAATCTGGCGGGGTATAAACAACTTCTCCACTTGAACTGACAACAACAATATCATTTGATTTTCTAAATTGTCCTTCCATGCCTGGATCATTTAAAGTATCTTCCGTAATAGAAGAGTGAATTTCTGAAATTAATTCTATTGTAAGTTTTTCACCTTTTAATTCGTTCAGTTTTTTTATCGTGTTATAATTATTCAGGATCATTTGTTCAGATTTGTTTATTGGCTTTCTTTCCTGTCTTAACATCTTCTTTGCTTCAACTCTTGTTGTAACAGCTCCCTCCAATTGGCTTGAAGCAATTGCTTCCTCCATAATTGAACTTATTGAATATCGATCCTTATCACTGTCGGGAATTATCTCTTCTCCACCGAGTCTTCCCACAAGATTGAGATCAAATTCATGTAGTTTTTGTTGAATATAAGTTGTGAGATTATATTTGAATTCAAATCCGGCTATATCACTTATTTTAATTTTTTCGGCGTTTAAATTTCTATTTATTTTAATAAAAGTCCATAATACTTCAGGTTCAATTTGATCGATGCCAGGTCTATATTTAAATTCAGACCAATATAAATATTTGTTAATAGCTTCTTTAATTAATCGATCATAAGGATCACTTTTCAAATATTTGAGTGCATCACCGATCTCATTATGTGATATCTTTGGCGGGCTTTCTGGAATTTTCATAGATCATTTCAATTACTATTAATTACTAATTTAGTTAGTATTAGTAATTAATAGTAATTAAACTTATTCCAGTTTTGTTATGTTTTTCACATAACAATCGATCAAGAGAAAAATCATGAAATAGAACAATAAGTAAGTTTTAAATATTGTGATGATGTAATACCCGCAGATTAGAGTCTTCTTTAATCAAAGGATGTGTAATTGTGATGAGAGATCAGGAAAAAAGTGCTCCGGTAGTTGCCGGGGAAACTTATGACGTAACGATAGAAGGAATTGCCAAACAGGGCGATGGCATCGCAAAAGTTGAAGGCTTTGTCATATTTGTACCTGGGACTAAAGTCGGGGATAAAGTAAAGATCAAAGTTGATAAAGTACTTAGAAAATTCGCTTTTGGAGCAAAGGTCGAATAAAATTTATTTTTTTCCTTCGGGATTATTTTTTCTGATATCATTAAAAAAATTCATAAGCGAATACTTTACGCGCTCAGGCGCCACATCGACTATCTCAGCTCGTTCTTCTTCTGGAAAAATATTGAATACAGAATATTTTCCCAATTTTTTCGATGAGGTGGATGTATAGCGACCGTCCAGCAGCACCCTGGCTCCGTAGTCAGAGGGTGAGCGGACAACTCTTCCGAGCGCCTGCCTGACCTTTCTTATTGTAGGGATCTCGACGGCATAATCCCACCCGTGCCCGAACTGGGCTTCGTAAGCTGATTCAACTGCACGCGTCCTGTCGTTAAGAGCGGGATAACCCACCCCCACGATAACAACAGTCCTTCCCCTTCCATTTTTATAGTCCACGCCTTCTGTGAGCGTTCCCCACATGTATGATATGAGCACTGCTTTCTTTCCTGCTTCTCCAAGGCTAAAGAATTCGTTCCTGATCGACTGTGATGAAACACCTATCTCATCAAGAAAGATAGGCACATTGCATTTGATCCTGTTTTTGTATTGTGTGGCTTCATAAAAACTCGGGAAAAATATTAACACATTCCCTTCAGAATGTTCGATGATGTCGTTCAAAACCTTTGTGATGACTTCCTTTGTTTGTGGGTTGTCTCTGTCTTTCGAAAACAATGGAGGAACTGATACACTTATTGTCAGCCTTTTTTCCTTTGGGAATGTAAGGCCATAGGATAATTCGCATGTCTCCCGCGTGATACCCAGGGTGGTTTTTATGGTCTCAA